>WSSedA1B3DRAFT_1000054_pt1 | contig 30387 bp, 31 predicted proteins | sample WetSurSiteA1Bulk_FD_9468 | JGI IMG/M metagenome (IMG submission 9468)
CCCGCGCCCAAAAATGTCGTCCCCAATATTTCTTCTTCAGATGCGGGAATTCCTCAAACAACCGACCGGCTGTATTGCCTTTGATTCGCCTCATAATCTCACTCGTTGCCATATTGGGTGAGGCACTCACTAAAATATGGACATGATTCTTGCTAACCACACCCCTTACTATCCGTATCTCGAACGTTTCACACACCTGACGAACATTGCTCCGACTCGTTCAGCAACATCCCCTGTCAAAATCTTGTAGCGGTATTTTGTTACCCAAACAAAGTGGTACTCAATTTGAAAAACCGTATGGCTGCCATATCCGTAATCCATGACACCTTTCAAAATGTGTCACTTTATCAGCTAAAGCTAACCGGCTGGAAGCCGGTGGTTTTAACCTTATAATGGAAAATAAACTTTTAGTAGCCAGAGAAATTTGTAGTTACTGGATATATCGAAAAAACGATAATACAATAGTTCCCTTCAAAAATTTAAACTACGCGATATTTGTTTAATTAACCTGAGTTCAGCTAAATAGGGCGGTTAAATGGCAAAAACTATTGGTGATCATTTTGTCAAACAGCTTCATTGAGTGTCTTTTGCATCCATATAGCTGTTTTTTTCAGACCCTCAATCATTGGCATTTCAGGAGTCCATCGTAGTTCTTGTTGTGCCTTCGCAATACTTAACACATTCCTTGGTAAATCAAAACTTCGGGACGGATGAAAAATAATATCAGCTTTTTTACTGGTAACTTGCTCAATCATTCCCAGTAGTTCTAGCAAAGAAACACCCGCACCAGAGCCTATATTAAACACATTAACTTTGCCGCCATATTCAGAGGCAGCGATTATAGCGCGTACTACATCTTGAACGTATATATAGTCCCGAATAACCGACCCATCCCCCCAAATATCAATGGTATGTCCGCGCAGCACCCGACCCATAAAAACAGCAACTGCTCCTTGGATTGCATCTGGCTGTTGTCCTTCACCATAAGGGTTGGCAATTCGCAAAACGACAGAACGTACGCCATGAAGTTCACGATAAAGCAACAGGTACTTTTCTATGGCTAATTTAGTGATGCCATAAGAGCATAGCGGATCGGTCGCATGATTTTCATCAATTGAATCACTGTTAATCCTGCCATAAACCGTGCCGCCCGAAGAAGTGAATACGATGCGAACGTTTTTCTTTCTGGCTGCTTCCAAAAACTGTAAAGCTCCAATAATGTTACCTGTCACATCGGCAATCGGGTCATCGTTAGAAGACTTAGGAACAGTCGTTGAAATAAGGTGATAACACACCTGAACCCCTGAAAGTATCTCATTCCAACGATTTTCGTTACTAAAATCGCCTATAATGTACTTGATATTTGTGTCTTTATCCCTAAAACTCCTACCGTAAGCAATAACTTGATGACCCAAGCCAGCCAGTGATGCCACTAAATGCGTACCGATAAATCCACTCGCGCCAAGAACTAAACATCGCATAAAAAGTCTTCCTGAGAGGACGAAGATTTATGATTAAAATAGCCCTCTGTATTGAAAAGATTTAACTCAAATGTTGCCTGTGCATGTTCACTTTCAACATATTTTTTAGCAGCAAGAGCAAGATTTTCTGCTTCTGATGGATTCTCAAGTGCATATTGAATTGTTTTTACATACAACGACACATCTTCAATGTCTCGAATAGGGAATCCTGTTTTCTCATTGATAATATCACCAACCCCTCCTACGCATGAGGCAACAATGGGGATAGAAGCTAATGCGGCAGCTATCACGATAGTGGGTGTGCCATCCCACTGCGATGTATAAAGAAAAACTGAAAATTCATTGAATGGCAAATTTTCTACGCCATCAAAATGTCCTTTCATGACGACATTTTCTAATTGCTCTAATGTGTTAATGGCAGTGTTGTTTGATTGGAGTACAGAGTCTCCGTAAACATAAAATTCAATATCTGGCATTAACTCAGCAATAGCCGCCAGCAAATCTGGTCGTTTCTGTATATCAAGTCGCCCCGCCCACAACACTCTGTGTCCAATTGGTTTTCGATTAGCAGTCACACTATGTTCTATATCAACAGGACTCTTTAAGACCGAAAACAAGGCGGAATTGTAACCGTATGTCTTTTGTAATAACTGCGGAAACGTTGTGTTATCAGAAAATATTTTTGTAATATGCTTGTAGCACGATCCGAGATATTGTCTCGAAAATCCTACTTCTCTACCGTATTCATCATAGTCATCGCAATAGATAGACGCAAAAATCTTTGTCCGCTGCCGTAATGCAAGTCCATATCTACACACAATTTCCCAGACATGGCGCGAGTTTATAATGTGCAGAACATCTATTTGTAGTTGCACCAATAAACGAGAGAGTATGGTCAATATTTCTTCGTGAGAGACTTGAGATACAAACTCTGACATATTGAGAATATCAACACCTTCTGGAATTCGATTAAGCCAAGGTGAATCACCAGGCTCGGTTAAAATGACTAAGACTTTACCTTGAGCTTTTTTATGAGCAAGTTCAATATGCTTTAAGATGACAAAGTCAGCTCCTCCACGTTTTAACCATGGAATAGCAAAACAAAACGCATAGTGTTCGACTGAGCATTGCAGAATCAATTGTTCGTAAATTTGCCCTGGCTTGGGTACAATGGGATATGAGTAATACTGGGATGATGTAATAAAAGTATCAGTAGGATAGATGGTAGGATCAATAGCACTCCCTAAAATCCTCATTTCAGCCAAAGCCCATTCAGGAATGGGAGGATTAGTTTGTGCAGGAAATAGAAAAATTTTGAAGCGATGAGCGGTTACAATATACTTTTTATGCAATCGATCACCAAAAATTAAAGTCAAGAATGTCCCTAACTGTCGATGAAAGAATTGAAGTATTCTAAAAAAGTTTTTACTAATCATTCTGTACTTCTTAAATAGTTTTTATTAAACAGTCGAGAGGGGGGAATAATCGCACCCATTGACGTTTCAAAGCTTGCGCGGCTAACCTTTTTTTTACGATAAAATCCAATAGTCCCTGGAACAAGTCTGTGCTGAAACTCAGCTGCTATTGTTTCACAATTCCAGTGCCAATCTTCATAGCCAAACCCTGTCTTTGCTGTACGCGTGGTTACATAAGGACAACGCTCGTAAACTGAGCGCAATGCGAACGTCCATGATGTCCAGTAATTATTCATAAGTAAACCGTGTTTATCGTAATATCTACTGAGTTGGTCAACGTGCCAACCATAAGCAAACTCTGCCCCAAAACTGATGAACATCTCAGGATGAAGAATGGCTTGCGTTCCATATTCTTTCAGAGAGTGCCAAGCACGTTCAATCCAGTTAGTAGAAAAATAGTCATCACCATCCATTATAGCAATTGCTTTTCCACATGCAGCGGCAATCCCTGCATTACGTGCCGCGCCAGAATCTAAAAAATCAACATGAATCATTTTGACGGTGGCAAGATTCGCAGGATGTGCTAATAAGGTTGCTAGAGTTTCTTCATCCACCGAATCCAATACCCAAACATACTCTGTACTAATATCTGCTTTTTCAGCATATTCACGACAACGCTCAATTGAATTAAGTGTTGAGTGAGCTAAAACACCTTCGTTATGAAAGGTAACAAGTAGAGTTACGTCAATATTATTATCATTATTGCTTTGTGTGGTTTTCATTTAGATGTTAATCATTATAAATTGTTTTTGTTAGAATTTTTCTACCCATAGCTGTTAAAAATTTGTTCCTGACCATTATGTTTCCAAGCCATGTATGTCTGAAAAAAATGATAAACCTAACAATTTTTCCGCTTTCCAATGATGTAGGTAGCAAGGTAGTGTTATCGACTTCTGTAGGCAAAACAATAGTATCAGTTTCTGAAGAAGATTTTATTTTCCATAAAATATCTACTGCTTCACCAAGACGTTTATATTCAAGTGCTAATGATGCTAGTTCTTTGCCAAAACTTGGACTAATTGAGTGGCGAGGCTGTTCAATTCTCAAATGATGTGCCTGATTCAAGAAAGCTATAAAATTATCAGTCATACCATCCCAAGACAATTTTGTTGTTGCAATAGCTTTACATTGTTTAGACATTTGTTGTAATTCTGCACGGTTTGTGAGTAAGCTACTAAGCGTGTCTACATACATTTGAAGTTCCTCAGCATCACATGCAATCAATACTCCAGCATTTGGACTCACAATCTCCTCTTGTCCACCCACTTTGGATACAACAGGAACGACACCTGCTGCCATTGCTTCTAGTAACGCAATCGAAATACCCTCATATTGAGAAGGCATCAGAAAAATGTCAGAGGCAACTAAAATATCTAGCCACTTTTGATGCGAAACGAATCCAAGCATCTGCACAGTGTCAGTCAGATGATATTGTTCTAGGAGTCTTGTTAATTGTATTTTTTGTTCACCATCACCGATGATTAAAGCGTGAAACACCAAGCCACTGTCATGTGCCGCCTTAAGAATTTCTGCTAGCATATCAGGGCGTTTTTGCTCACAAATGCGCCCTGCAAAAACAATAACTGGCATATCTGTTGCGATATTTAGTTCTGTTCGTACTTGCTCCCGCGTTGCCATCAATTTTTCTTCGGGCAAGGATCGTACGCCTGTGTACATCACTGCTATACGCTTAATATCTGCACCGCGCCCTTGCATCCAATCAGCTAAATGTTGTGTTGTCACAATATTAAGATCAAGCATATCTTGATAACCAACAGCAAATCTTGGATGGCCGCCATTTAACCAATGTGGCTCTTCAACATGACTCATATCAACAAACGCTACATCAGGAGATACAGACCTGAGATAAGGCAGGAAATGATAACCGATGGTACTGCCTGTAATGATTACTGTATCAATTTGCCGAGATTGAATCAGATAGGCTAAAAATCGTGGGTAATCCGATATATGGAGAAAATTTGGTAAAATAAATATATCGGGGGTGAAACAACTAAACTGATGTTCCCATTGATGATGAGTCTGTAATGTCGCACAAACAGTGATTTGGTGACCTTTTGCTGTTAATCCTTCAATCAAATCAAGATTAACCCGATCTGCCCCACCTGTTACCATCCACGGCACAATGAACATAATCCTGCGTCCTGATGGATTTACCTCTAATGGATTACAGACTAATGAATACTCTGTTATAGTCTCATAAGGGAGTAAATGACGAAATGAAGGTTCTGGGAAGCGTTCATCAATCCCTGCATATTTCTGTTGTATTGATTTAGTGAATTCATCATTAACATGATCACCTAACAGTAACATTTGTTCATAACGACCGCTGTTCAGTTTTCGATACCATTGCAAATATTCTGGAATTGTGTGACCCCAATGCCCTGCTTTTGCCATTGCTAGCCAAAAATCCCAGTCTTCATGACCAATTCGAATGGATTCATCAAAACCACCACAGTCCGAATATGCTTCACGACGAATCACTGAAATAGGTGGTCCGCTATTTGCTTGAAGAACAGTTTTTCCTATTTCAAATCCAGTAGTCCATAAATATTCCTGTTCACCAAAAATTACGTTATACGAATTACAAAACGCAAATTCAGGGTTTGAATCGAGAAACCAAACACATTTTTCAAGATAGGTAGGTTCAATCATATCATCGCTATCAAGCAAACAGACGTAGCGACCTACTGTATTATGGAATGCCTTATTTCGTGCAGCACTAGGACCTGCATTTGCTTGGTGAATTACTTTTATACGATTATCTTTAGTTGCTATCTCAATCAATCGCTTTATAGACTCTTGGTTTGTAGATCCATCATCAGCAATTACCCATTCCCAATTTTGTAATGATTGAGCTTGTAGTGATACAGATGTCTCAATAAAAAATTCCTCGGTATTGTAGTAAGGAGTAATAATTGAAACGTCAATATGTTCGCAGATCACCGCGCCACGTTTGTAGTTATGTGGCAAAGCTCTACGACCAGGTAAATCGTTAAAATTCGGTTCTAATTCATTAATCATAATTCAGTTAAAGCACAGTATTAAAAAATTCCAACTAACACAGCACAAGCAAATAAAGTTACCGAAGATGCTTTGCAAATCGACTGCCAAGTCCACGGAATATCTCTAAGTTGAAGAAAAGGTTTTTCTATTAGGTTATAGGTAACCCAAGAAACAAAATAAAAAAGGCTAAAATAAAGCGGATAGAGAATAAAAGGATTATCGTATACCCGCTCAAATATACCTAAATAGCCAAGAGATTTATTGACAGCAATAATTACCAAAATGTGAACCAAATAAAGCGAATATGAAAGCTTGCTGGTCACTATAAAAAACCCACCACGTCCATTAGTAGAATGTAATCCGTCAAACCAAGGCAAAAGCAATGCGCATAAAATTGCCTGAACCGTAAATAAATTAATCTGTAATTTTAAAGATTGTATCAGATAAGGTGTGCCTGCAAACCACCAAGTACACAGCAACACAAACAATGCCGCTGTAATGGGTGTGCCACGTTTGATCCAATTAAACCCAGAAGACCAATAAAACTTGATTGCAGCTATTAATACACCAAACATGATAGCATCCATGCGCGACAGCACCGTCATACGAATTATCCCAGCATATTCGTTCCAATCTGAAAATAATGGGTGTGAAAGGCGAAATATATAAGCAGTAACAATAAAAGTTACAGCAGTTAAAATAATAGCTAGGTGCGCTCGTTTAGTAATTCTTTCCCAAAGTAAGAAGGCAAGTGGAAACCATAAATAAAAATGTTCTTCAATTGCCAAACTCCATGATAGCTCAAAAAATTCTGGTATTTTATAAGCAAAATTTTGCATAAAAATAAAATACAACGGGTAATCAAATAATTCATGCCTACCATGATAATCGAAACGAATAAAAGCCAACAGAGCAACTAAATACATTGGTAAGGTTCGTAACCACCGCCTTTTCCAGAATGTAGAAATATCCACAAACGAATGAAAACGCTTCTGGTCGATAAGTCGCATAATAATTGAACCAATCAAAAAACCACTCAGTACAAAAAAAAGCTCCACACCAAGAATGGCTAATTGTCCGAGTGGCTGAATCTGCGGTAATATTTTTGAATGCTGAAAGCTATGCCCCGTCAAAACAAATAAAATTGCAAAAGCACGAAATACATCCAAGCCATAAACACGATTTGTTTCAGGGTGATTATCGTTTCTGATAATTGAGGTATTCATACTCTATTAGTTTTCATAAAATTCAATTTTAATGGTATTCAATTTGCTACAAAATTAGTTCGTTTGATTGATATTGAAAAACTATTTTTTTAAACAAATAATAGCTAAATCGTTATCAATAGTGACTGATTCGGAGTGAGGCCACGGTTGTTTGCTTGCGCAATAAGTTTCTCCAATGGTCGCTTTGGCTCCCGTTGCCCATTTAAAATCATACCCAGAAACCTCTGATAGCAACGCAGCTTTCGAGTAAGGCACAGCCAAAGCAGATGCATTAAGATCGCCTTCAACCGTTCTTAATAGGGCTGGGTAGAAGGGCCATGAACCTCCATTAATATGAATAAATTTGATATTGCCAAAGTTTGGAATCATTTCAATACGTGCAATAATCCGATTTGCCATCATCTTATCCCATTGGTTAATTCTTTGTTGATCAGCTAAGATTTGATTACTCAACAACACAAATCCAACAAGAACTATAATCTTGAAAACAAGCATAGTTGACTTTAAAAAACGGTTACCTGAATCCTGAATACACAAGTCAGCCAAAAGAAAAATCAATCCTGTGATTATTGCTACATGAGCAATCACTCGAGGAACTGGCCACCAGTCCTTAAAAGCGATGATAACGCCTAGCGAAATGGGGATGAGTAGTGCAAATGCAAAAAAAACAAAAAAAACTTTTTTAATAGAACTTTCTTGGTTCTTTTCCGTGAGCAAATGCCAAAAAATGATGACTATGGATACGACAAGTATCAGCGCGACCATTGTTTTTAGTCCGCCAGAAAAAACGGCTTCAGCAGACCAATAAATATTCAACAAGGCAGAGGATACTTGCTCTATTCGTTCTGGAATTTCACCAAAAGTTATGGTACTAGCTCTGCTTAATACTTTAGCTAGCCCTATAAAGTTAGCTAGCTGCATAGTTATAAAGAAAACAATGGCAGAAACACTGCTAATAACTGTCAATGTAATGGCTCGTTCACGATAAACATTATTAGCCTTATTGTGAAACATTTGTCCGAAAATAAAAGCAAAGATAATTGCAACTGCAAAATAGTTTAAAAAAATTTGATAGGTAAAAAGCATGGCAAGCGTTGCCAATAGTGCCAATGCGCGTGTACGCCATGCCGCTGGGTTTTTTATCAGCATTTCCAAGGCGATAATGGAAAAAACCAGCGCAATACTCAAGGTGGGCAATGCCATTCGAAAAGTAAATATTTCTGTTAAGTAGGGATGCGCTACTATGATGGCACCAGCCAGACCAGCGGCTGGTGAATTTTCCATACCAACAAATCGTAGGATTGATGTCATAAAAGCTGAATACAATAATAGTGCCGCTATTCCAAATGGAAAGTACATATCATTTATGCTAATACCAAGCGAATTAAATATCCATATGATGATTGCTTGGATATAGCGACCTTGGGAAATAACTATATCTAAAAAACTCGAAGAATCAGCTCTAAGTGCAGCAAGTGCATAGTCATCAGCAGCAAAACCACGAAAAACAACTGCTCCTTTTGAGAGTACAGCGAAAGCGAAAATTATTAACAGCAATCGAATATAAGACTGACTAATTTCTACCTTTTTTTCAAAAAACATAAACGCTTGCATAAATGATGGCTCCTTATAGTAAACAGTTAGTTAGTTCTGTTATTATTTTCTGCTGATGCGCTTCAACACCTAGCCACAATGGCAATCGCAACAGGCAATCTGAAATCATAGCTGTGACAGGAAGGTCGCCATGACTGCGTCCATGTTGTTGTCCATAGGTTGAATTATGAAGAGGTACATAATGGAATACGGCATTAATGTCATGCGCTTTTAAGTAAGTAATCACCTCGGCACGTTTTGCTAAAGAATCCAACAAAATGTAATACATGTGTGCGTTATGCTGACAATGTTCTGGAACACGCGGACAACGTAATTTGCCCGCCTGCTCAAGGGGCATTAATGTTTCATTGTACTGTTGCCAAATGGCTAGACGGCGTTGCGTAATGTTTTCAGCCTCTTCCATCTGCGCCGATAAAAAAGCGGCAATAACTTCACCAGGTAGATAAGAAGAACCTATATCTGTCCAAGTATATTTATCCACTTGTCCGCGAAAAAACTGGCTACGGTTAGTGCCTTTTTCTCGAATAATCTCAGCACGTTCAACGAAACGCTCATCGTTAATAAGTAAAGCTCCGCCTTCGCCTGAGATGATGTTTTTAGTTTCGTGAAACGAATACGCGCCTAAATGTCCAATCGTCCCTAAAGGTTTACCTTTATAGGTGGACATAATTCCCTGTGCCGCATCTTCAATAACCAGCAAATTGTGACGTTGTGCAATGTCCATGATGGTGTCCATTTCACACGCTACGCCCGCATAATGTACAGGTACAATTGCTTTAGTGCGTGCTGTAATGGCTGATTCAATCAGGGATTCATCAATATTCAGTGTATCGGGACGAATATCCACAAAAACAGGTACAGCACCGCGCAATACAAATGCGTTAGCTGTTGAAACAAAGGTATAAGAAGGCATAATAACTTCATCACCTTGCTTAATTTCTGCAAGGATTGCTGCCATTTCAAGTGCAGCAGTACATGAATGCGTCAGTAACGCTTTTTTTGTACCCGTATGATTTTCTAACCACGCATGACATTTTTTGGTAAACAGTCCATCGCCAGCAAGATGTCCATTAGCATGAGCTTGCGCGATATACCAAAGCTCTCGACCCGTCATATATGGTTTGTTAAAAGGAATCATTTTTTAGTACACTCCATAAAACAGTGCGTGTAGGGAATCCATGCTCTATGTCGAACTTCAACGCGCGGAGAGTCAAAAACCGCACTTGATATTTCAGTATATCCCGCCTTAGTGCGTACATTTTGACCTCTATCAATACTAACTAAAAAACGAGAGATAGGATTTTGTTTAGTATCAAAACATGGATCGAAAGTAAGCAATCGTCCACCAGGCTTTAGTGACTGGGAGGCAATTTGCAAGACTTCTATAGCTGTATTATCATTTAGGTGATGTAGTAACCCCAAAGCCAAGACAATATCAAATTTTGGCATTGTTGCAACATCTGTAAACGTTAATATTTGATTGAAAAAGTTACCTCGTTGACCAAATCTATGCTTAGCTTGTGCGATATACGCATTACTAATATCAAAGCCGTAATAATCAACATCAGGAAGGTAGGCTAAAATATCAGCTGGTCCACAACCTATATCAAGGACTGCACATCCAGAATAAGGTCTAACAAATTCCTCTACAAACCTAATGCGAAGATGGTGCGCCCCCATTAAGTTTTGGAATGTGCTGTAAATTATTGGACTGGATAATATTGTGCGGATACCAGAAGTAATTTGACTCATTTTTAACCCCTTGCGATTACGATAATTCCAATGATGACAAGTAGCGACCCTACAAATTTGGTTATCGTAAATAATTCGTTGAACAGAAAAACGCTCGCAATAAGAATCAAGATGTAGTTTAGGCTGACAAATGGAAAAGCATAGCTAATTTCAAATCGTGTCATAGCTAACATCCAAGATACTCCTGCAAAGAATGTGGAAATAATGCCTGAAAGAACCCAAGGATTAAGAAGTAATTCCACTATAAACCGAATTTTTCCCAATGTATCATATGGTAATTGACCCGCTAAAGAAACTTGCCAACGCATGATAAGTTGACTGTAAACGGTGAAAAGAATCGTAAGGAATATATAGCTATGACTAATTAACTTGGACATTTTAAAAGTGCCATCCATTTGGTATTAGTAATCTGTAAGGGATTTAAAGACTGGAAATTTGCTATCAGCTAATGCGTAGACGACCACTGCTGCCAATAAATATCAACGGATGGTTGATAGCACATAATAAAGTAATTTTTGCATTGATCCAAAGGTAAGTGATGATTTTTCTCATGAGGTAAATCAAAATACTAAACAATGATAAATATCCTGCGGATTTCTAAACGAAAAACCCAAAGAGGCATATAGTTTTAATACAGCGATATTTGTTGCAGAAATCGAACTTTGTACTTCTTCACATTGATTAGCTAGCAGTTCGTTACATACCCCACTCCACCAATATTTGGCTAAACCTTTGCCACGATATTTTTCTGCTACTGCGTGCAGTACCAAATTATTAGCACTATAGCCAATGAATCCTGCTAGTTCTTTTTGCCAATACAGACCATAAACCTGTTGTGCGTCAAGCAATTGCTTTAACCAATTATCATAACGTAAGTCTGCCGCCATTTTAGACAGATTAAAATCGCGGTGAAAGCGTCCATGAGAAAACGCGCCATGACAAATTGTAAGTGCCTGCTCTGTATTGAGATATTTAGAGATGGTAGCGTCATGATGTTGAGTTGAGCGTAAACTGTTGGCATCACAATGAGGTTCAATCAAGGTATCACAATAATAAAATCCATATTCGTGCAATAGTCGTTTATCCACTAACGGATTTACTTTAATAGTGTGATGTCCTGACGTTTGCGTAGCTAGTTTAAGAGCATCTCTCGAATAGTCGGTTAATTCCCAAGTGGAAAGACCAAATGCCACAGCGTCCCACGGTGTCGCTTTAATCAAAGTTTGGTTCATCGAAAGTTGCCTGTTTTATGATGTAAAGGGGTCTTTTTTTGCTTTCATCAAACGTTTTGCCCAAATAAATACCTAATATGCCGAGAATAGCGATAATAATACCGCCGATAAAATAGAGAGAAACAATTAAACTGCTCCAGCCTGGAATCGCGGAACCGTAAAAAAACGCATATCCAAGAATGTACATACCATAGCAAAAGGAAAAAAACGCCATTAAAAAACCTAGACGTATGGCAATGCGTAAAGGTTTGTCTGAATACGCGATAATTGCCTCAGACGCTAATTTCCACAATTTAGCATAAGTGTAAGTAGATTTACCCTCAAAACGCTCGGCGTGTTCTACTTCAATACTGGCAGTAGGAAAGCCCATCCACTGAACCAGTCCACCAAAGAAGCGTAGTTGTTCACGCATTTGACAAAAATTAGCCGCAACTTTGCGTGACATAATGCGGAAGTTACCCACTTCACCGTCATACTCAAAATCAGCAAGGTAGCTGAACACTTTATAGAATAGCCATGAGGTCATACGTTTAAGTGTCGAATCGCGCCGTGCGCCACGCCGTGCGAGTACAATGTCGTAACCTTCTTGTGCTTTGGCGTATAAGCGAGAAATTTCTTCTGGGCGATCTTGAAGATCACAATCCATCACGACTACCCAATCACCTTGGCAAATATCTAGCCCCGCAGTAATACCGTAATGTTGACCAAAATTGCGACTAAATTGAATGCCACGCACACGCTCATCAGCTATTGCTAGTCTTGTAATTATCTCCCATGACTCATCGCCACCACAGTCTTCAACTAGCACAATTTCAAAATTCTGCGAAATCTCTTCCAAAGCAGTTTTTAGACGTTGATATAACTCATCTAAACAGCTTTCTGCTTTGTAGACAGGGATAACAATTGAGATATGAGGGCAGTGGATATTTTTCCTTACTGACATAATTATGATGTATTGATGTTAAGTTTCAGTTAAATTTTTTGCTATTTATAGGACTGTAATAAATTATGTATAAGTCGTGCGAAAAAACGCATAGGTCGAGTTATTTTCCACGAATGTGACGCATAAATATTATTAATGAGAGTATAACGTTCAGTGGCTATGTTTTCCCATGCGGAACGCTAAATGTTATTCCAAGTCCATGACGATGTTGCTTTATTCCGTTTGCCTTTTGATGCTTCAGCGCAATGGTAATTTGAACGCTATTTTTAATTAACAATACCAATTCTACTTGTATTAAATACAAATAAACGTGTCAATATATACATAAGAAATGTATAAGCCATAGCTGCCAAAACTTGAGATGCCATTGCATGAAGATTTGAATAGAGTAATGCAAAATGTAACACTAATAAATTGAATGTAAATGAGAGAGCAAAAGCAATAAGATAACGAATACTTTCAGTAACAAAATGCCCATTACTGCGAAAAACGAATTTTTTTGAAATTACAAATCCCAATATGAACCCGACACCATATCCAGTAGCGTTGGAAATTATGGGTGAAAAACCTAAGCTCATTGCGACAAATATAACAATAAAGCCAACAATCGTATTGACTACACCACTGCCCGCATGGCGCACAAGATACATAATTTCTTTCCACCAATCGAATGTCAGATTATTTTTTATCATCGGTAAGTGCTAATTTAAATTAAGTTTAAAATGCAATTTCAGTGCTAGCATAAATGAATTAGTTAATGAATCTTAGACCGAGTAGGTTTAGTGCTGACGACATATAAAGGTTTTCCCATTACGATACCCATAGTGACTGCAAGATACTCGGCAATGACTCCTAATGAGGTCAATGTTGCTCCAGAGAAAAAGGACACTACAATTAACAATGATGCCCAACCTTGTACAGGATCATTGTTAATAAACTTACCATAAAACGCATAGCCTGAAATGGCTATGGCTAAAAATAAAGAACTAAAACCCATAATAGTAATCAACCTAAGCGGACGAGTACCTGTGGTAAGGATTAAATTCCAGAAATGACCAAATAGCTTTAAATACGAATATCCAGAGGGGCGATCTAATTTATTTCTCAGTTGTAAAGGACAGTGACCAACACGAGCAACAATCCAAAAAAGCCCCACATCGAGATAAACGCCATTGCCACAGTATGCTGCTAAAGTTCGCGCAATATCACCGTCAACTAATCGAAAGCTGTTAAATTTTCCTATCTGACTGTTACCCAACAATTTGGTAGTAACCGCTTTAGCCGTTCGGCTTAATGTATTTCGCAACCAGCCATGAGGCGGTGGGTTGGTGGGTTGAGCATAAACCAGTTGAAGTGATGCACTGACAGCCCTATCTAGCATACAACCAATATCTGCGGGGTTTTGTTGGCAATCCTCATCAATAGTGACCACCCAATCGCCTGTTGCATGTTCCATGCCTGCCATTGTCGCCGCGTGTTGACCGTAATTTCGAGACAACCATATTGGTCGAACAAATGAATATTGAGCAGCAAGTAATTCCAAAATTCTATCAGATTGATCAGGACCGCAATCGTGTACAAGAATGACTTCACAGACTATATAACTAATGCCATCAGGGGTTAATTGTACTAAAGTATGCGGCGCAATTTCCTCAATTAAGGTCGGGAGGGTTTTTTCTCCACAATAAACGGGGATAACGAGAGAAATACGATGGAGTGCAGAATCGTGTATATTTTTTGATTCTTTTGTTATTAGCTCACCATGATACGAAGTCATTTTCTGACCACCGCCAGAATCGAAACCCCAAATGGCAGATTTGTAAATCTAAGCAAATACTTTTCAATGCCAAAAATTTTTTCGAGAACAAAATTCAACGGCAAACTTGGCATATCAATGTCAGATGCACCATCTCGTTTTAAAATATTGTTCAGCATACGCACAACAAAAACGGCAGGAAAAAGCAAAGTATTGTAATAAGATATTTTCTCTATTGTGAACCCTGCTTGCAGCAACTTTGCATTAAGTTCTGCAAGTGTATACCTACGTTTGTGTTCATTCAATTCATCAAACTTTGACCACAGAAACATATACGCAGGTACAGTGATTACCGCTTTACCCTCTGGAACAAGATGCGAGCGTATTGCCTTTAATGATTCAACATCTTGATCTATATGCTCAATTACATCCAAAGCGGTAATAAGGTGAAAGAAATTTTTCTCATAAGGTACTTGATTGGGTAGAAAACCTTTTTTTACCTTACTGCTAAATATCTCTTTGCTAAAATTAATGGCATCATCAGACATATCCATACCAAAAGTCTGTCCTATATTTTCCAGAGCATTTAACATCAAGCCGCTTCCGCAGCCGATGTCCAACACTCTAATATCAACAGTTTTGTTTAAATATTGGTCAATAGTATCCAAAACAATTTTTTTCTTAGTGACAAACCACCAATGTTTTTTCTGGATTTGAAAAAACATCCGATACATATCTATATTCATTTTGACCTTTATATTCTCCAAAAGGAGTATAAACCTATTTGTGGAATTTTACAAATAATAATTTAGGATTATGTATGAGTCGTGCGAAAAAACGCATAGGTCGAGTTATTTTCCACGAATGTGACGCATAAAGATCATTAATGAGAGTATAACGTTCAGTGGCTATGTTTTCCCATGCGGAACGCTGTGACTCTAAGTCTTTAATAAATTGTTCACGCTCGATAGCGGTATTTTGTAAATCATTAATGAATTGCTCTTGCTCTATAGCGGTATTTTGTAAATCATTAATGAATTGCTCTTGCTCTATAGCGGTATTTTGTAAATCATTAATGAATTGCTCTTGCTCTTGCTCTATAGCGGTATTTTGTAAATCATTAATGAATTGCTCTTGCTCTATAGCGGTATTTTGTAAATCATTAATGAATTGTTCACGCTCTATAGCAGTGTTCTCCCACGCAGTACGTTGTGACGCTAACCAAGTATTGCTAGATTGTAAGTCCTTAATGAATTGCTCACGCTCAATAGCGGTGTTCTCCCAAGCCGTACATTGTGATTCTAGCCAAGCGTTACTTTCCTGTAAGTTTTCTATTTTTGCTTGCAACTCATCAAGCGAAACGGATTCGATACGATAAACATCAAACTCCGCCGTTAATTTGATTAAATCAGCATAAGAAAAAGCATACAGCTCGGCTATTTTTTGGCAACGGGCGTTGTCATTAAGTAATTCAAACAGCCAAGTTAAACCGAGTTGCCAAGCATTTCTTTGTTTGCATTCGTATAAACAAGCCATCGCCAGCAAAAACTTATTATCAAATCCTGCTGGATTTCTATAGCGTTCGAGATTGGGGAATATGGTAACAATATCTTCAAAATGGGTGAGAGAGAGAAAATTTTCTCGAATTATATTCCATTCGTTACTTGTTCTAATTTTAACATCAATTCTGTAACCGCTGGTATTAGAGTTGTCAGAGCATAATCGATGCTTAGTTAGTTTTTCTTGAATGATGTGTATAGGGAATTTTAGTAACAGCCTACTCCACATTTCAGCATCAGGTGTTTGGGCTAAGTCATAGCGATATAACCCCACGTCTTGATAGCACTGTCTTCTAATCAGGATACTCGGATGGTTCAGACGATTGTCACCCGTAAATAATTGTTGCAACCATTGCCAACGGCTTTTATTCTCTTGAGTAAAATAATCATTTGGTATTTCCTCACCCTGTTCATCAATTATTTTTGCCCAAGTAAAGACCGCACCAACCTCTGGGTTGGCTTCAAGAAAATCGATTTGTTTCTCTAGCTTATTTAATTCCCACGCATCATCAGAGTGATGAATAGCAATATATTCACCTGTAGCTACTTTCAGGGATCGATTAACATTGCCCCCCCGTAAATTCTGCTCATTACGATATGTTTTAATTCGAACATCATCGTAAGCACAAATAATTTCCCACGAACCATCGCTTGAGGCATCATCCCAAATAATCAGTTCAAAATCGGTGAAGGTTTGATTGAGTACACTGTCAATCGCTTCACGAATATATTTTTCATGGTTAAAAGAGGTCAGGATAACAGTTACTTTTGGCATTAGGTTGTTCCATAAAAAAAGTTTGCAATGGCGAATTGCACAAATCACGCCGCACTTCGTCCACGATGTCAGATGGCAGTACATTTAGCCATTGAGTATCGTTAGCTTTAGCTCGAAAAACAGAATAAGGGTCATTATCATGCGTAGATTGGCTGGCATTAATAAATTCGCTTACTTGAGGATGTACCTTTAATCCACAAAACTCAAAAATATCAGCAGTAATCTCTATTGGATTGGCATTTAACTGTTCGTATCTAACCAGCTTAAATTGATTTGGAAACTCAGCTTGAAATTTGAGAAAATTTCCAGCAACTTCTTTCCACTTGTCGAACCCAAAAAACTCTTCAGACTTATTCTGATTTTTGCTTGGTGCTAACCGCCATTCTTGATAGATATTCCATTCTGGATTAAATTCTTTCGGTGATTGAATCCATGAAGCGAGACACGCCAATGGATTTCTGACAATACCAATTATTTTTATATCAGAACATTGCTTCAATATATTTTCAATGACATACAAATAGCGAGTTTCTTTAAATGAGATATAAGTTGGCATCAGAGATTTATCAAATGCTGGATAACTTTTATGCATATCACACTTCATCAAGGCAAATGAATCTTTCGTATGAGTAATTTCATCGAAAAATAGATTGATCTCTTTGTATGTCGAATAATCCGTTAGCCTACCTTTATGTCCGAATGAGAATAATGGCTGCGAACGCGATATGACATCTGGATGACTGTTAAAAATTTGGCTAAGCCACGATGTCCCAGAGCGAGGAACTCCAAAAATAGCAAGCTTCTTCATTTTTTAACCTTTATTTATAGAAACGTTCAATTAACTATCTCTCCAACAATTTCGGCGACAAGTTTACTCAATAACTGAGGAGCATATCTCTGATCACAGGGAAGGGGTAAGTATTGTTGTGCAAGTATCTTTGTTGATGAATTTACATTTATCTCTGTGATCTCTGGCCAGTATATTGGTATAAATATACGCTTTTTAATCAAATGGTTACGAACTTCCTTATGAAAACTCCGAAAAGGATAGCACATCGGCACGTCATCACATCCTAACTTAAGATTAAACAAGTTCAAATGCTGAAGATGAGTATGAAGAAAGGCAAAGTTTTCATTACGTTGAAGTCGTGCAGTATTATAATCAATCGTGGAAAGTAGATGTTGGGTAAGCCTAGACATCCGCTTTGGTAACTGTCCGATCAAACTTTTTTCTGCTATCTGGTAATCCAAATAACCTGAGTCTGGCTCTGAGGCAAGTCGTTTTAGCAAATAGGTACAACGATTAATAGAACCATCGTCCACTTCATCAGGAACTGACACATCCAAAATAGTGAAAAGATAGCCACCATCTGGCACTCCAAAAAATTTACGTGGAGAGTATATAGTCGCTAAACAATCTCGTGGTGGTGAAAAGAATGCCTGTGAGTTATCAATAACAACTTGATCTCGAGGATAAGACTCCAATAATTTATCTACTAGGAAACCACTTACTCCAAAATAATTTACATAAAACAACCATTCGTTTGGCTTTAGTGTAATACTTTCTTTTATATTCAGATTATCATCAAGTAAATAACGAGAAACTGCCACCCCCGCCATATATAGAGGCTCAATCATACTGTCACAAATATACCAAGGCATCCACACACGAGTTGGATGACCTTCTAACAACAGAGCCAAAAAAGCAGCACGAGCAGACTGGAAGTGATAGGCTTCCGCATACCACTCTCCCTTAACCACAGGTAATTCTAGCTCAAAATACCCACCAATAGCGGCACTAATCAAAGTCTCTCACCGACATTAAGCATTTCACGGATAGCATCCTTATCATTAAACATCAATACATCAATAATGGATAAACAGGGCTGAAATGTATTCAAAAATTGTTTGTATGGAACAAGTTTAGGTAAAATAAAATGTAGCTCTACTCCGTTTAAATTAAATAACTCCTCATCATAAAGTAATCTACCTCCAGGAAGATTATAATATTCGCTGGCTTTCTCCCTAATGCAAATATCAAGTACTCGCTCTGCTCCTTTCAATTGCACATTTTTGTACACAGATGATGATTCAATAAATTGAGTAGCTAGTCCAAGATATTCAGAAACAGCTTTTACGCTTAACTTTGCCAACTCAGAAATACGAATATCATCGACAAACAGTACATCTGAAAATAGCTGATGAACTACCTTAAAATTCGGGGCTTTTAAATAGGAATAGCGCATTAATTCAGATAGTTTTTTCTGCCAAATGCCATTTTGTTGCACACAAATCTGGTCTATTTTCAGAAACGGACTAGCCCCAGCTAGAGGTATAGTGAAGTATTTTGGATTATCTGAAAATAGTAACCGATTTCTGTTTATCCAGCCGTTCTTTATATAATTTACATCATCGTAAAAAACAAATTTATCAACCGCATTCACTAAGTGAAAATACCCTAAATAAGGAAAAAAATAGGGTTGCATAATCGCCAATTTCATACCATTGCCTCAATGACAATTTTACAAATTTTATGTACATCCTGTTGCTCTAAGCCAAAGTAAAGCGGCAAACACAGCACTCGACTCGCGATGTTTTCTGATACAGGGCATGAGCTTTGTCGCTCAATCGATAAATACGGTAGCGTATTTAATGAAGGATAAAAATACCGACGCGGCATGATACCTCCGTCTATCAGAGCTTGCCGTACGCGCATCATATCGTTATACGAAGGGAATACTACTGGATAATAGGCGTAGTTATATTCCAAGCCTTGGGCAACTTTCGGGGAAATTAGCTCTAATCCTTCGAGACCAGAATCATACAGTTTAGATACCATGCGCCGATAGGCAATGATGTCATTCACCTTAGGTAAAACACAAAGTCCCATTGCTGCGTGTAATTCCGACATTTTTGCGTTGATGCCGATGTCAAGATAGTCATCTTCGCCAACATGACCGAATTTTTTCATGAGAAAAACACGTTTAGCAACTTCTCCATTCCTAGATATTACTGCCCCTCCCTCGGCTGTGTGAAACAACTTAGTGGCATGGAAACTCAAAGTACTGCAATCGCCATACTGCAAAATTGATTTGCCAGCCAGTTTTACTCCAAAAGCATGAGCGGCATCGTATATGACTTTGAGTTTGTATTTATCGGCAATCTGTTGAATTTTTATTACGTCACATGGATAACCATATACATGGGTAGCAAGAATCGCCGAGGTTTTTTCGGTGATAGCACGCTCTATCAACTCAGAATTAATACAAAAGCTGTGATTTTCAATATCTACAAAAACAGGTTTACATCCTTCCCACAGAATTGAACTGGTAGTTGCAACATAGCTATACGGCGTGGTAATAATTTCGCCTTGCAGATTGAGTGCTTTGATGGCAAGTTGAATTGCAAGCGTACCGTTACTTACCAACTCCAGATTGGCAACGCCGAGATAGTTAGCAATATCATGTTCCAGTTGTTGGCATAGCGAACCATTATTGGTAAGTTGACCTGATTGCCATATCTTTTCAAGATAAACAGTGTAGTCATCTAAGGATGGGATATAAGATTTAGTAACTGTAATCATTGTTCGTTCCAGTCGTAATGGATGCCAATCTGACTGAATAGTTTTTGATTGAACGGCTTATAAAAAGATTTTAACATTACCATCATTTCATTCAAGTTTTCGTCACCCGCTTTATACGTTCCTACATTGCTCATCACAGGATGCTCAATTGTGGTCACATCAATTTCTTTATCTAGGAAATGAGCAATCTTTTTCAAGACCGAATCAGGATAATTCAATTCCCTTTGTTCAAGGAAAAGAAACTGCGAAAGATGAAAATAGTGAAGGTAGTTTTCGATTTGCTCACAATATAGACCTCTTCTCACAAAAGACGGCTCCATGTCATTCGACTTTGACTCGTATCTCTGAATATCATCGATAACTGCCTGTTTAAAAGATGGAAAGTGTTTTGTAAATAATAAATCACTTATGGCATCCCTTAAAGGCGGGTTAGCATATCGAGTAAAATTATTATAAATTTGCTCAGCAAAGTTCTCATTATCATTAAAAGACTTAAACATATTCCACGCTGAGTAACATCGAGCAGCAGGGTCTCTTAAAATAACAATAAACTTCATTTGCTTGTTAAATGAAAAAATCTTCTTAGGTGTATCAGGATAATATAAATATTCTGGTGTTGCTTCGAACTTTATCGCATCACTATTACACTGTTCAAATTGCTTCAAATACCATTCATTACCCTGTTTATAAAATACATCTTTAGTGAAGAATCCAGATTCTTTATCAGATGAACCACAAAAATTTAGACAGTGATTAAGTAAATCAAAAAGCGTTGTAGTACCCGCTTTTTGTACGCCGATTATCATAAAACTTGGAAAACTATCGAGTGATTTATTTAGTAAAAGACATTTTTTAATTTTATTAATCATTTCAAGACAGCCTTGTCACATTTAATGTTGGGAATAAATGAACTTTCGACCAAATTCTTGCTATTTTCCACCTCTCCATCTGAAAAACGACCGCATCTTCAATTATATCCAAAAACTCAGCAGTTTCATCAATGACTATCGGCGAAGATAATTGTGCAAGCAGTGAATAGTTGCCTTCTTGGAAGGGAAACTTAAGGGTATATTCGACCAAATATTGCCCGCCGATTTCAGTTGTCAATAACTTATGTTCAGCTGGACGAAATCCACACCCTGTCAAATTCACCTTTTTGTCATCCCTAATATTGAAATTGACCGAAATATTCAATTCTGATAATGCTTCAATATAGATATGTATTTTTACTTCTTGATTGAACTCTACAGACTGTATCGGTTCATTACTCATATTGAGTAACTCAACATAGGTTATTTTTGCGCCTCCAGAGCCATATCGGAATACAGCTACCCGTTTATCAAACGCATCTGATCGTTTCAAAACGTGGTTATTTTTGTCCAGTACTGGCACAGATTCTTCTTTATCTTCCAGCACAAACTCAGACGTTACGCGAACAAATTTGCGATGCTCTGCATTCATTTCTTCTCGCATAATGCGCATATATTGTTCCGCTACATCAGGAGCTTTGCCGATGGCTTTGATATTACCATGCTCAAGATAAATGCCTCGTGAACATAAGCTTTTTATTGAACCTATATCATGACTAACAAACAGAACAGTTGCTCCACGCTCTTGAATACGAGTCAATGCTGTCATACATTTTGCTTGAAAGTTCATATCACCGACTGCCAGTGCTTCATCGACAATCATAATATCGGGGTTTGATAGAATGTTGACCGCAAAGGCTAAACGCACAAACATACCGCTAGAATAAGTTTTTACAGGTTGCTCGATAAATTCACCAATATCGGCAAAAGCGGCAATATCATCAAAGCGTTCTAGTACATCTTCATTGCTTAGCCCCAATATAGAGGCATTCATATAAACATTTTCGCGTCCTGTAAATTCAGGATTAAACCCTGAACCCAATTCCAATAACGCGGCGATGCGCCCGTTAATCTCTACCTGTCCATTAGTCGGTGTGAGTGTGCCGCAGAGCAATTGCAATAAGGTGGACTTGCCTGATCCATTGCGTCCGATAATGCCAACGGTTTCACCTTTCTTGATTTCAAACGACACATCGTTAACAGCCCAAAACTCATGAAAGTATTGTTTAGGCGTGCGTCCCACCATGCGTTGCAGACGAGGTGCGACAAATTGCTTGAGACGGTCTTGTGGATTATTGTAGATGTGATAACACTTACTTAAGTGAGTTGCACGAATGGCAATGTCGGTCATAATTTTTGTTGCTTTTGAGTGATTGATTCAATTTTTTAACTATAAAACGTCAGCGAAGCCTTTTCTGGTTTTTTGAAACCAGATGAAGCCTAGCCACGCGACTACGCAGGCTACTAAGGTATAAATAGCGAGACCTATCCAATTAGGTAAGTGTCCCCAAATAAGGACTTCGCGTGCTTGTTCGATAATAAACGTCAACGGATTTGCCATGATGATGGGTCGGTATTCTTCTGGCATGGCGGTAATGGGGAAAAACACAGGGGAAATAAACATCAAGACAGTGGTAAAAAGACCGATGGTTTGTCCAACATCACGCAGAAATACGCCTAGCGATGCCAGCATCCACGCAAAACCAAGGCTGAGGATAATTAAAGGCAAAAATACCAGTGGCGCGAAAATAATCGTCCAGTGTAAGTAGTGGTTAAAAGTGACAAAAGCGACGAGTAGTACCATTAAGCTGACTAAGGAGTGAAATAATGCAGCACTTAAACTAACAACTGGCAAAATTTCTAATGGAAAAATAACTTTTTTAACGTAGTTAACATTGCTAGTGACGAGCATAGGCGCGCGGTTTAGCACTTCAGCAAATAGCCCATGCACAATGATACCGACGAATAACACCACCGCGAACTGAGTTTTACTTTCTTCAACACCTTCAACAACTCCCCAACGGGCTTTAAACACCACGGAAAAAAAGAAGGTGTAAACAACCAACATGAAAATAGGATTAAGAAAAGACCACAGTAAGCCCATAACGGAACCTTTATAGCGTCCCACTACTTCTCGTTTAGCCATTTGTGAGATGAGTTGGCGATTGTGTATTAAGCTGCGCAGCAAAGCGATGGGTGAAATGGGGTGTGTTGCGTGAGGATTCATGAGAACAATTCGGCTTGGGAAAGTAACACCCCTGCTTGATCTTTGGCAGAAAGCTGAGGCTCATTTTGTAACGGCCATTGAATACCAATAGTCGCATCGTTCCACGCGATACAACGCTCAAATTCAGGAGCGTAGTAATCGGTAGTTTTGTATAGAAATTCAGCGCAGTCACTGAGTACTAAAAAGCCATGCGCAAAACCAGCGGGTATCCAGAGTTGACGATGATTATCTTCAGACAGTTCTAAGCTAATCCATTGCCCAAACGTAGGCGAAGAGCGGCGAATATCGACTACAACATCAAAAACAGCTCCGCGCACTACGCGCACTAATTTACCTTGTGGTTGCTGGATTTGGTAATGCAGACCGCGCAATACGCCTTGACTGGAGCGGCTATGATTATCTTGTACAAACGGTGTGTTAACGCCCGTTGCTTGAGAGAATGCCGCTTGATTAAAACTTTCATAAAAGAAACCGCGCGTATCACCAAATACTTTAGGTTCAATAATCAGCGCATCGGCGATGGCAGTAGGAGTCACTTGCATAGCAAACTCCAAACAGCCATATAATTTGCGTGTGAACTCGTTAATTTTTTACACATACTAAAGATAATAGTGGGTTGTTGATTTTTTAGATTGTTGTAATTAAGCATACGGAGGTAATGATCGTTTTGTTGGCGTTGTTAGCCAGCTCAAGACAAGATTGGTCTCGTTCGTTGTTAATATCATTCGCAATGTTGATGTGTTCAAATTAGCACAATTCTTTTATCAATCAGATGGATATTCCTCAACTTGGTCAGTCAAAGTTGTTTTATTGTACTTGAGTTTAAGCAATAACGCGGGTTTTTTATGAAAAATTATGAGTATTAGTGAGATGGTTCAAATGGCTACTTAACGGATAAAACACCCTGAAATACGCAATATTTTGGTAAACTTACCACTTTTTGTAATATGTAATAAAGGACAACACCTTGCTGTCTCACATAAAAATCGTTTTAGTCGAAACATCGCACTCTGGCAATATTGGCGCGGTGGCTCGGGCGATGAAGAACATGAGCATGAATAATTTATGCTTAGTCAAACCCAAATTATTTCCCTGTGCGGAAGCAACGGCAAGAGCATCGGGCGCGGATGATGTGTTAGCACGCGCTGTTATTTATCAAAGTTTATCAGAGGCAGTGGCAGATTGTCAGTTGGTAATTGGTGCAAGTGCGCGAGGTCGAAGCATTAGTTGGCCAGAATTAACGCCTAGGCAATGCGCTGAAAAAGTGGTAATAAATGAGCCGCACAATAAAGTCGCTATCGTATTTGGTCGAGAAAATTCAGGCTTAAAAAATCATGAATTAGATTTATGTCATTTTTTACTGCGTATTCCGTGTAATAGCGAATACAGTTCTTTAAATATCGCCGCTGCCGTGCAAGTGGTGTGTTATGAATTATTTGTTGCGACAGGAGTCCAACAGGAGGTTTTAGTCGGAGATAGGGGAGAGCAACCGTTAGCTACCGCTACTCAAATGGATTCTTTTTATGAACATTTGCATCAAGCACTGATTGATATTGGCTTTATGCACCCTTATAAATCAAAATCCATCATGCGCCGTTTGCGGCGGATTTATAACCGCACCCTGTTGGATACTAAGGAATTAGACATTTTGAGAGGTATTTTAAGAATGTCGCAAGATCACAATAAGAGGCATAACAAATAATGTTAAATTGGCTAAAAGAAGATATTGCCTGTGTCTTTGAGCGTGATCCCGCCGCGCAATCGGTGTTTGAAATTATCACGACATATCCAGGTGTTCATGCCGTTTTAATTCACCGTCTAAGTCATCGTTGCTGGAATGCAGGGTTTAAATGGTTGGCGCGTTTCATTGCCCATTTAGCGCGGTGGTTGACAGGCATTGAAATTCATCCAGGTGCTGTGATTGGGCGACGGTGTTTTATCGATCATGGCATGGGTGTTGTTATTGGTGAAACGGCGATTATTGGTGATGATTGTACCTTATACCATGGCGTTACCTTAGGTGGAACGACTTGGAATAAAGGCAAACGTCATCCCACTTTGCATAATGGTGTCGTTATCGGTGCGGGTGCAAAAGTCTTGGGTCCTATTGAAATCGGTGCAGGTGCGCGAGTTGGCTCAAATTCAGTGGTGTTAAAACCCGTTCCTGCGGGCGCGACGGTGGTCGGTATTCCCGCCCATATTGTTGATAGTCAGGCTAAAAAAGCGGAGCTTAATGAGATAGCCAGCAAAATAGGCTTTAACGCTTACGGCATGACGGCTGATATGCCTGATCCTATTGCTCATGCGATTAATCGTATGTTGGATCATATTCAAGTATTGGATAAACAAATCGCCACCCTGCAAACAGCCGTTAATAAAGCGGGTATTGATTGCACAGAAACGCCCATTTGTACCTTGAATGGTTGTGAGATTGAAGACAGCTATAAGTCGGATACTTAGCGTGAGTGTGCATTAGTTGACTATTATGCTAGGTTATGTATAGTGTTTATTTTTAACACTATTTTTACAAGGTGATTTTTGTGCGTTTAACATCTAAAGGACGCTATGCAGTGACTGCAATGCTGGACTTGGCTTTTCATAGTCAATTAAAACCAGTGACTTTAATCGACATAGCCGCTAGACAAACTATTTCTTTATCGTATCTGGAACAATTATTTGCGCGTTTGCGTCGTGCTAATTTGGTTAAAGGTGTACGCGGACCAGGTGGCGGTTATAGCCTATGCGGTGATGCGCGTGACATCAGTATTGCCGATATTGTCGCAGCAGTGGGCGAACGTATTGATTCAACTAAATGTGGTGGCGAAGCCAATTGTCAAAAAACTCATGAGTGTTTAACACACGATTTATGGATGGATTTAGGTGAACACATTAGAGATTATTTGCAAAAAATCACACTGGCTGACTTATTAGCAAAAAATCGCGTTCAAGAAGTCGCGGAAAGACAGGACCAAAACGCTCAGCAAGTCGTTGAAATTCGTAACCATGCCGATTTAATGAACAATTTGCAATGATCTATCTTGATCATAATGCCACCACCTCGCTCGATGAGCGGGTGTTGGCGGCAATGCTACCTTTTTTGAAAACCTACTACGGCAATCCCTCCAGCTTATATCGTCACGGCAGATTAGTACGCAGTGCCATTGATACTGCCCGTGAACAAGTTGCCGCCTTGGTTGGCGTATCTGCCCCACAGATTATTTTTACCAGCGGTGGCACAGAAGCCAATAATCTGGCATTAGCCACACTCAGCCCGAATGCCAATTTTGCGGTGTCTGCTATTGAACACCCTTCTATTATCGAACCCGCACTGCATTTAAAAACTCAAGGTCATGACTTGACCATGATAGCCGTAGATAGCAATGGGCGTATCACGCAGGATGCCATCAATCAGCTTATTGACTGCCAGCCTCAACTGGTATCAATGATGCTGGCAAATAATGAAACTGGCGTTATTCAACCTATCGCTTCTTATGCCGAACAGTTAAAAGCCCATGACATTTCAGTACATACTGATGCTGTACAAGCCTTGGGTAAAATTCCAGTCTCATTTGACGCATTAAATGTCGATTTAATGAGCTTATCCAGTCATAAAATTTATGGAGCTAAAGGCTGTGGCGCGTTGGTTGTCGGTAAAAATATCACCATCAATCCACTGTTACGCGGTGGCGGACAAGAACAAAACCTAAGATCGGGTACTGAAAATGTCGCCGCCATCATCGCGTTTGGCAAAGCCGCTGAACTAGCAAAAAATGAATTAACCGAACGCAGTGAACAGCTACTTGCGCTTAGAACTTTACTAGAACAACAACTCACCAGCATTCCTCAGTTAACGATTTTTGCTCAACACGCCGACAGGCTACCGAATACCGTTATGTTTGGCATTGAAAACGTCGATGGTGAAATGCTAGTCATGCAATTAGATACCAAAGGCATCGCCGTTGCTAGTGGTTCAGCGTGTGCCAGTGGCGGCAGTCAGCCCAGTCATGTATTACTGGCAATGGGCATGACACCTGAACAAGCTAAAACCGCCGTGCGTATTAGTTTAGGCATAGCGAATACTGCCGCTGAAGTGACTGACTTTGTCAGTACATTAAAGAGCTTGATAGCGTAGTAAATCCGCTGGGGTATCGACATCCCATTGCGTGGTTAGCTCATAATAGGCAATACCCTGTTGCTGACAACGGGCGCGGGTTTGTTGCATTAAGTGTGACTGACTCCACGGCATATTAGCGAATAATTCAGGGTGTGGGCGATTTAAGCCTATCAGCACATAACCGCCATCTTCGGCAGGTGCTAGCACGACTGGGGTTTGCTCATTTAACGCATGAATAGCGGCGACTAAATCTTGCAGGGTTAATGACGGGCAGTCACAACCGATTAACACCGCGCGTTGATAATTTTTCAGTGCAGTATTCAAAGCGTAATTCATGCGTTCGCCTAAATCCTTGCCTTGTTGTTGCCAGAGGGTGATGGGGTAGTTGTGGGTGAGTGTGTTAAAAAACTCATGATGAATTGACGGTGTACACCAGAGTTGGATAGGACATAATGGTTGTTGGGTGGCGCGTTCTAGGATGCTTAGAGTGAGTTCAATATGCAGTTGTTCAGCTTGTTCAGCGGTCAATGTGGGGATTAAACGGGTTTTTACTTGCCCTGCAATCGGGGCTTTGCAAAAAATGAGTAGTACCGCATCGGGGTATAAGTAGTCCATTAGGAACGGCGTAAAGGTTTAAACGGTAACCATAACAAGGCGATAAAACCTAAGGCTTGCGGTTCGCGGTAAGGTTTTAAACCGATCTCCATTAAGTCTTGCGGCTGTTTGGCGGTTGCAGTGTAAGTTTTAAATAATCTATCCCAACACGACAAACAAAAGCCGTAATTACTGTTAAATTCGATGGGATTCGTGGAATGATGAATGCGGTGCATATCGGGCGTAACCAGTATCAGGCGGATAATTTTATCCAGCGGGAGTTTGATATTGGCGTGATTAAAGGTTGCCGCGCCATTCAGTACGATTTCAAAAATCAGCACTGCCATTGGATTTACGCCGATGATATAAACGCACAGGGTTTTATAGAGCAGGGAAACAAGGATTTCCAAGGGGTGAAAACGCACGGCGGTACTGGCATCAAAGGCTAAATCGGTATGATGAACTTGATGTAATCGCCATAATAATGCCCAGCGATGCGCAATGATGTGTTGGCAATAAATCGCAAAATCCAAAAATAACAAGCTCAGTAAAATAGTCAGCCAGTTTGGTATGGTAATCAGGTTTAATAAACCAAGCGCATGACTACTGGCAGTTTCCGCGCTTAAATAAATCAATCCACCAACGCTAAAACGGGCAATCAGAGCATTAAATGCCGCCAGTCCTAAATTAATCGACCAGCGGATTTTACGCTGTTGTGGCTGAGTTCGGCGTGGGCTAAACACTTCCCAGCTAATCATTAAAACAAAAATACTCAGGGCAAAACTTAAGCGGATTAACGTTTCCATAATATGCCTGCACGATAAAGTTCAGCTAATTTGTCAGGGTCTGCACCCAGCCAGTATCTTAACCGCAAACTCCACATCAGCAATATTGTTTTAAAAATCCCGTATTGCTGCCAGCGTCGTGCCGAACTTTTGACTTTGGCGGTTAAACAGACGGGTGGGCTGAGTTTTTTTAATGCGCGGCTTAAGGCGATGTCTTCCATCAAGCTGATTTCAGGAAAACCGCCGACGTTGTTAAAAGCGGTTTTGGTGACAAATATTGTTTGGTCGCCTGTTGCAATGCCTGTTAAGCGCGAACGCCAGTTCATCATGAAAGCGATGATGTTAAACATGAGTTGTTGGGTGCGTTGCCACGGCATTCTTACGCGACGCGTGGAAACGAGAAATTCAGCGCACAGTTGAATATTAAAACGTCCCCAAACTTGCCGTGTGCTGAGATTTTGTTCAATCAAGGTCAATGCGTGTTCGGGTAAGTCAGTATCAACATGAAGAAATAATAAAATCTCCCCTATCGCCTGACTCGCGCCGTGATTCATTTGTCTGGCGCGTCCTTGCCCAGATGCTGCGATTTTATCTGCGTAAGCGGTCGCAAGTTCTACCGTGTTATCGTAACTACCCCCATCCACTACAATAATTTCTGCGCGGTCGCGTAACGCTTGCAAAGCCAGCAAACAAATCTGAATGTTAGCGACTTCGTTAAGGACTGAAATGATGATAGAGAATTTGTGTTGATTCATGCTTTGCTTACGAAGCTTACCGTTGATGACAATACTGGAGCATGGCAGCTTTTTCTCGTTCCCACGCCAGCGCGTGGGAACGAGAGACTAATATGCTAAAAACTATTGGCTCCTTACGAATTAAAGTCTCCAATAATCTTTTGCCCATACTGCTATTTGTGGTGCTCTCTCTTCAATATTTTCTGGTTTCCATTCAGTTTTTTCGTCAGTTATTCGTGCAATTGACCAGTCCTTTAGTTTTTCCTGATAAAAAGACTTTTTCACATCGAAGGAAAAACTCTTCACTTCGTTATTTGTTATTGAGTCAATTACAAATAAATTACCAATATGATTAACAATGGAATTATATCTATCTGTATCTACTTCCCCATTTTCGTCAACTACACCAGCCATTGGATACCAAAAATCATCTGTTCCTGTTTGTGGCATTAAGTGTTCCAATTGGAAATCGGTAATTATTTTGTTACCCCGTTTACCCTCTTCATGATGCCGAAGAATAATTCTTGCAGGATAGTTGCCATGATGTGTCAACACTTATCAGGACAAAAAGTTAAGCAGTTTTTAGCTGCATTTCGTAATTGACGGGCGAGACACAGCCATTGCCGGAATGCAATCGTTGTTGA
>WSSedA1B3DRAFT_1000055_pt1 | contig 30359 bp, 27 predicted proteins | sample WetSurSiteA1Bulk_FD_9468 | JGI IMG/M metagenome (IMG submission 9468)
TTCCGGTCGCCACCACAGACCATCCCCCGCACTCCGATGATATCCGGGTTGATCCTTTTGAGCGCATCTATATCTTCAAATCTCAGTGCCCCGGCAAGAGCTGTCCCGAGTCCAAGTTTTTCATTGGCATCTGTAAATTGACGGAGAACCTCTTCATTCATGAACACAAAGGTGCTCTTACGATCCTTAATGCCGGTATCAACCATCACAAAATCAGCCCCGCACTCTGCAGCAATGGGTGCCATTTCAAACGGCGAGATGGAATGCATTCGTTTGTAATCCGAATAGGCCGCAATCACAACATATTTTTTCGGGAATTCATCTTTTACTGCCTTCACGACCGCCTGTATCACATCACGCGCCTTGTTATCACCCTGAAAAGCAAGCCCGATCTTGATATAGTCAGCCCCGGCACAGGCAGCGCCGTAAGCAGCCAGTGCAGCCCCGCCCGGTTTGTAGTCAAAGTCTCCGATCGCTGCACTCAATGGTTTATCAGAAAGTGTTTTGATCTCCCGTATTACCCAGGGAAAGTTGGCGCCAAGAGATCCCTCTGAAGGTTTTTTGACGTCGATGATGTCAGCAGCAAGGGAATGCATTGCCTCGTCGATTGTGCTGGGGCTGACCAACAATTGCATAAAGTTTAATGATCTTTTATCCTAATAGTGATTGCGTTCGTCTATGAAACTAATTCTTGCAATGGATTTGCGGCAAAATCTGGTCGTTCACGGCAAATCCGGGCAACGGGATACCTATAAACCGCTGGATTGGGGGTGTTCACCGACGGCAGACCCTCTCGGTTTTGTTTCTGCTATCCGACCAAGGTTTCTCTACATAGCCGATCTCGATCGGATTGAAGGGACCGGGTCTCATGACGCAATTATCCGGCAGTGCGCACAGCAGGTCGGGTGCTGTTATGTTGACCGGGGGTGTCATTCTCCTTCGGATCTGCTGGAAAACAGGAATATCGTTAATATTATCGGGACCGAAACCGGTGGCAGTGACCTTTCAATATATGATGAAGGACTCCTGAGCATTGATATTAAAAACGGTAGGGTGATTCCCTGTAACAGGGATCCGGTGGAAGTACTGGAATCAGCACAGCATTGGGGTTTTGACGGGTGTATCCTGCTGAACGTCAGTGCTGTTGGAACCCTGGGTGGAATTGATCAAACCCTGCTAAAGAAAATGCGTAACACGTATGATCTGCCACTCTATTACGGTGGAGGTGTCGCAACTTCTGATGATCTTGACATTATCAGCCGTGCGGGATTTGACGGCGCGATAATCAGTACTGCCCTGCACAAAGGAATGATCCCGATCGAATGGATCCGGAGGGGAGAGTGTTGTTAATCACGCTTGAAGGTATTGACGGGAGCGGGAAGAGCACATTGCATCTCGCACTCAAAGGTTTGCTTGCCGACCTCGATCCGGTCTTTACCCGTGAGCCGGGAGCCACTTGGGTCGGGGAATCAGTACGTCGGGCGATAGCCGAACAGACAGACCCCGTAACAGAAGCAACCCTCTTTGTAGCGGACCATGCAGCCCATCTTGCACAGATTATCCGCCCTGCGCTGAGAGATGGAAAGCTGGTGATCTCGGACCGGTACAGTGACAGCCGATATGCATATCAGGCAGTCACATTAAAAGGCGTGATACAGAATCCCGAGGAATGGCTTCGGGCAATGCATAACGGCTGGTCCATAGTCCCGGACAGGACATTTCTCTGTGTCCTCCCTATTGATGAAGCACTTGCCCGTCTCAAACCTTCAGGTGAGCGTGAACATTTCGAGAAGCGTGATGTGCTCGAAAAAGTCCAGGAAAATTACTTTAAATTCGCCCGGGCAGAACCGTCACGGTTTGTTATCGTGGATGCATTAAAAGATAGAGATGAGATCGCACAGTTTGTTGCTGATGCAATCAGGCAGCTGGTAAAAACTGGCAAGGAGCGCCGTAAGCAGCAGAAAAAACAGTAAAAACCCCTCATTCCGTGCAGATCGTTTTCATCCAGCGAATAATTGTTGGTAAAATGAACTACTTAATAAAAGGATTTTCACATTACGCTTTTGCAATCGTTACGATCACGTCACCAACAGTAATTACGTCCACCTTTGCTCCCTCCTCCATATAAGAAAATTTCGGGGCAAACGCATCTTGCGGAATTTCCACTTCTATACCGTCAAGAATAATTGTTTTTGGCGGGTTTTCCAGCTGGTTCTGGGGTAACGCGGTCACCGCTGTCATAAATGCCTGTGCCTGCTTGCGGAACACGGGCCCGATGATCGCACGGTTGAAATCGATACCAGTGATTACCCGGTCGAGTTTTGCCGCATCGGTGCGCCAGTGGACCTCTGCGTTGAGCGTGCGACCGGTATCACCTTCATCATCAACCGTGTGCGGTGCATAGATCGTCACCCTGCCAAGCGGCGCATTGAGTGCAAGGCCCGAATCATGCTTGTATTTCCGAACTTCTGATACCAGCTGCACGAGAAGGTTGCCTTCACTTCTCGCGGGTTCGTCATCATAGGTGAACGATACCCATGGCTGTTTATGGACGGTTGTTCCTTTGTGAAGATATGAATAGCATTCTTCGGCAAAGTAAGGAGTGAAGGGTGCGAGCATTTTGCAGAGTGAATCAAAAGCGGTGTGAAGAACAAGAAGTGCACTCTTTCGGGATACCTTCCCGGAATACAACCGCCCCTTGACCAGTTCAATGTAATTATCAGCAAGAACTTCCCATGCGAACTCCCTGATCGCCTTGAGTGCGGTATCAAACTGGTATCCTTCCATTGCTTTGCTCACCTGCTGGATAGTATCCGACAGTCTTACCAGCAGCCACCTGTCGGCAAGGGCTGTAACAGGTGCATGAGGATCATATCCTTCCTTTTCCAGCTGGATTAAGGCAAACTTTGCGATATTCCACATCTTTGTCTGGAAGCGTGATGCAGCAACAACATCGTTCCAGTTGAACATGATATCAGAACCGGTCGCCGCTCCCATGGCTGCCCATTGTCGCAGGGCATCAGCACCATATTTTTCGAGAATTTCTTCAGGTACAATGATATTGCCACGGCTCTTGCTCATCTTGAACCCGTCTTCACCAAGCACCATTCCATTAATAAGGATCTCTTCCCATGGCTTTTGCCCGGTAAGGGCAACGGATCGCAGGATTGTGTAAAATGCCCATGTACGTATGATGTCATGTCCCTGCGGACGGATCTGGGCGGGGAAGTAAGGGGGCTTCCCGCTTCCATCCCAACCGGTGACCTTAAGAACCGAGATGGATGAATCCATCCAGGTATCCAAGACATCGATTTCTCCTGAAAAATCTGTACTACCGCATTTTTTACATGGGTGCTTTGGCTGCACCAGTGTCGGGTCAACAGGCAGATCCTTTTCGTCAGGCACTATCATCTCACCGCATTTTGTACAGAACCAGACTGGGATCGGAGTTGCAAAGATCCGCTGCCGTGAGACGCACCAGTCCCATTCCATCTGCTCAACCCAGTTTTCCATCCTGCGGAGCATATGCTCAGGATACCAGGTTATCTCATGAGCAGCCTTCTGGATCTCGTCGGGTTTGATCTTCACGAACCACTGCCGCTCCGACAGGATCTCAATAGGGGTCTTGCAACGCCAGCAGGCACCGACACGCTGGGCAAGTTTCTCCTGGCGGTGGAGAATGTTATGGGATTTCATATCGGCAAGGATTGCAGTACGGCAGGCGGAGGTATTCATGCCTTTATATTTACCTGCAATACCGGTCATTATTCCCTGCCGGTCAATTGCCTTGCGCAGCGCGAGATTGTGCTGCTTCCACCAGTGGACATCCTGTTTGTCCCCAAAAGTACAGATCATCACTGCCCCGGAACCAAAGGCCGGATCAACTGCTTCGTCCTGCACGACTGGAACATCGTGACCGAACAGAGGGACTTTCATTTTTTTGTCTTTGAGGTGATGATATCGCTCATCTGCAGGGTGCACAGCCACTGCTACACAAGCTGCGAGAAGTTCAGGGCGGGTTGTGGCAATTTCAACTCCATCAAAGTCAAAATAATTCAGCTGCGTTTCACGGTCATCGTAGGCAACCTCGGCAAATGCGATGGCCGTCTCGCACCGGATACAGAAATTCACCGGGTGTTCACTCTGGTAGATATACCCGGCTTTTTGCATGCGAAGGAATGAGAGCTGCGTTTTCCCGTAGTATTCCGGCATCATCGTGATGTATTCGTTACTCCAGTCGACAGAGAATGCCATCTTGCGGAGCGTAATCCGCATCAGGGAAATGTTTTTTGCAGTGAGTTCGTGACACATCCGCCGGAACTCTTCTCGGGACACATCATTTTTTGTGATATGGTTCAGTTCTTCGACTTTTACTTCCGTGGGCAGACCATGGCAGTCCCACCCTTGTGGAAACATGACGTTATAGCCTTTCATACGCTTATAACGGGCAAAAAAGTCGATATAGCACCAGTTTAATGCATTGCCGATGTGGAAGTTACCCGTTGGGTAAGGCGGGGGGGTATCGATCACGTACTGTGGTTTTTTTGAGTTTTTGTCAAAATAGTAATCTTCATCGCGCCAGGTGCCGCGCCAGCGCTCCTCCACCTCAGCGAAATCATAGTTTTTCGGCAGTTGATCAGAAGATGCCATTCGGGAGAAGGTTGGTCGTGAAATAAAATATAGTGATCGTATGGATATTTTTTACGAACCGAAGCAGTCAAAGCAATCACCCTTTTTTTGGATAGACCGGAACGATAAAACTCTTTTTGCTTAAAAGACAAATGATTGACAAATGGTAAAGCAACGAGGACTGGGATACGCGTCCGCACTTGTCGGAGGAATCATTCTGGTCGCCCCATATGTCCAGCCCCCGTGGCTCATGAGTCTGGTTGTAATTCTCTTTGCGCTTATCCTCTGGCGTTTTTTTGATACCCGCTATCTTTCTTACTCTTTTTGCGTAATAGCGATTCTATATGGGCTCACCCTTCTTCCGCTGTTTGTTTTCTGCTGCACACTTGCCATGCTTGTTTTGGGAGAACTTGTCTTCCAGCAGGGAGCCGATGACCTGAACACGTACCTGTATTATATTATTTCTACGGCGTGGGCTGGTGTACTCGTCATTGCATATCTTCAGGAATATTATTTCTTAACGGTAATCTTTGGGATCATCGCTGCAGTCCTTTTAAAAACTATCCTTCTTAAGTATGAGGACTCGCTGGTTATCGAAGCAGTCGGGATAGCAATGACCATGTGGCTTATCCGGGAACTTAACTACCAGGCAGACCTGCTGATGGTAGTTGTAGCAGTCATAGTGGGGTTCACCTTTGGATATTTTGCATTCAGGGCAAAAACCGCAGATCTTTCCGGTCTCTTCTCCGCTGCCCTTATTGGCATTATCCTTCTGATCTTCGCCGCTCCACAAGGTACTCAATGGTTTTTGATTATGCTGACTTTTTTCATCCTCGGCTCTGCTGCCACCAAGTATAAATTTGAATATAAGAAACGGATTGGAGTTGACCAGGGACGGGGCGGGGCACGAGGTTACCGGAATGTTTTTGCAAATGGGATAGTTGCAGCAGCGGCAGCAGTTCTCTTTGGTGTTTTTCAGCAGCCGGTCTTTATTGTCATGTATGTCGGTTGCGTGGCGACTGCTGCTGCAGATACTCTTGCAAGTGAGATTGGAGTGACGGGTGGAATACCCTATATGATTACGACATTAAAAAAAGTCCCGATTGGTACGAACGGTGGTGTTACGCCAACAGGAGAATTTGTTGCGCTTCTCGGAAGTTTTACCGTCTCCCTTGTTGCGCTGCTGCTCAAGGTGATAACTCCTGAAATGATGATTATCTGCACAATAGCCGGTTTTGTCGGGACAAATATTGACAGTATTGTAGGAGCCCTCCTCGAAAACCGTGGATTTTTTGGTAATGCAGGTACTAACCTGCTCGCAACGATTGGTGGGGGAGTATTTGCTGTCGCGCTCTACTTATTTTAAACCTTAAAGATCAATCTGATGCACTGTATTCCAGCTCAGGATTTTACCCCGTAATTATTAATTGATTAATTCGTTGAGAGAAACGAAAAACCTCCTGATGAAGTAGATAAAGTTACATAATTACCAAAAAAAAGTTAAATTTTTTTTAATATTTGTAGTACCGACCTTTGCTATCATATTCGCCGGTTGTCGGTTCCTGGGTAATAACCACACCCTGTGCGATTTTTTTATAAAAACATGACTTGTAACTGTAAAAAATCGGGATAAGTAAGAAGCCCCCGACAAAAAGCATCAGAGCCGTTATCCACATACCTTCTGTACCAATCATCGTGAGGAGCTGATCTGGGGTAAATGCCAGGAGCTGGGTCTCATTATACCGGGTTATCGGTTCGAGTTTATCGAACAGGAATGCTTCCCAGACAACCATCAGGCAAAAAATGATACCAAAGAATATGGCAGCCCAGATCAATAAAAATGCGACTACGTCGTTCATATGGGCAAAAACGAGCTGGATGCTGCGCTTGAGGGATTCAAACACCTTACGTTCTTCAAACACCGCAGCAGTATCAAAAAAGAAGGTTAGTATGATCGTTGGGATCATGAAACCGATCGTAAGGGCGGTTGCCATGGAGGTATCTGATGTTGCCCCGAGAAGAGCAAACGTGATCATAACCAGGAGAACGACGACCATGCCGATAAATATGATGACAAGCTGGGGGAGGAGTACCTTAAAGTAGTACCTGACACCCCCTTCAAGCATTGCCCTGATATCTCCTCCATTGTTCCTGGTGACAACGAGCATTCCCGTAGTAAAAAGCAGGAGCACCAGCCAGGCAATAACCAGCAGCCTGCTGCTAAAAAACATTCCGCCGAGATTGTAGATCACCCATAGGGATGCTGCAAGAAATCCTCCGATAATACCCGGTACCCAGAGTAATGGCAGGTGTTTCAGGAGAATGAATGCATCTTTGAGCTCAGCGAATGCCATGGTTAACGAACCCTCGGCATAGCAACAATTTCGCGTACCTGGAGGTCAAAGAAATTTGCAGTGTGTGCCGGCCTGATTACACATACTGTATCTGCACCGCTTGCAGTCCCGCCAACCGCGATGACCTCCCCGTTGATGTCAATTGCACCTGCATCTGCCGCCATCAGCACGCACTCCACGGCAACCTTGAGGCCCACTGCAACCACACGACGGAGGGCCTCGGCGATTGCTTCAGTGCGCGATCCACCCCCAACCTTCGGTGAGCGTGAGAGTGCCCGTTCAAGTCCGGAAAGTGCGTGGGTACTTATGACGATCTGTACCCCTTCTTTCTGTAATCGATCTGCAATCTCCTGGGAAAATTCCCATTCCCCGGGTTTAGTAAATCCAATAACATGGGTCACGATGACGAGATTAATCCCCGACCCTCTTATCGCATCAAAAAATACTAATGCCGTCTTTCCCGAAGTACTTGCCACAATAATTGTTTTAATTCCGAGTTCTTTTGCACGTTCAATGGCAAACCGGGCCGCATCCGGAGTATTTGCCTCCCCGGGCTTTTCGAAATAATATATTTTTTTCTGGGTAAACGTCATAAGTACCTTTTAATAAGCAGGCATGAAAAACTTTGTCAGATGAGTTACATTAAAAAAAGCGATTAGTTTTATCCTGCGGGAAACAAAAACAGTGTAGATCCCGATCAGAGTTTAACCACTATCATGATCTCCTTAAAAAAACACCATAGTGTGTTACCTGCCCATCAGAAAAAACCCGAATAATTCTATGAGGAACGTTACATGATTACCCTGGCCCTTGCGGGTAAACCCAACTGCGGAAAGTCGACCTTTTTCAAGGCAGCGACTATGGCAAATGTCGAAATCGCCAACTATCCGTTTACGACTATCAATCCGAATTTTGGCGTTGGATACGTGAGAACAACTTGCCCGTGCCATGACCTTCATCTCACATGCGGGCACTGCGTTGACGGGAACCGCTTTGTGGCGGTAAATTTAATTGATGTTGCCGGGCTTGTACCTGATGCCCACAAGGGTAAGGGACTGGGTAACCAGTTCCTTGACAATCTCCGGCAGGCAGATGCAATTCTTCATATTATCGATGCAAGCGGCGGCACGGACAGTGAAGGGAACCCGGTGGGTGCAGGCAACCATGATCCCGAAGAAGACATCATTTTCCTGATATTTGAGATGACGATGTGGGTCCACGGTATTCTTGAGAAACACTGGACGAAAATTACCCGTATGTCACAGGGAAAAGGGACGGCCATCCAGCAGGGAATTGCCGAAACGTTCACCGGTCTTGGCATATCCATGGAAGATGTGCGGGATGTGGAGCTCAAACTCAAACTGGATCTCGTGCACGCGTCTATTGAGGATCTGATCCCACTTTGTGCAGAGATCGTAAAGATATCAAAACCAATGCTGGTCGTGGGAAACAAGTTTGATGAGGCGCCTGAACCACTGCGCGTAAACCTTGCAGGGCAGAATGTCGCATTTGCAAGTGCGGCATCAGAACTTGCTCTTAGGAACGCAGCGGGCGCACACCTCGTCCAGTATCTTCCCGGTGATAATGAATTCAGAATAACCAACGAAGGAACCCTTACCCCTGCCCAGAAAGCAGGACTTGCAAAGATCGCAGCTGTCATGAAAGAGTGTAAGGGAACGGGAGTCCAGCAGGCAATCAACCGTGCCGTTTTTGATTTGCTCGATATGATTGTCGTCTACCCGGTGGAAGATGAGACTCATTTCAGCAATAAGAAAGGGGAAGTCCTTCCGGATGCATTCCTGATGAAAAAAGGATCAACTCCCCATGATCTTGCGTACCAGGTACATACAGATATAGGTAAGGGATTTTTGTACGCGGTAGACGCACGCAGCAAGATGCGGATTAAGGAAAACCATATACTCAAAAACGGGGATATCGTTAAAATTGTAAGTGCTGCCAAGTAAGTGCCGTGCAACCGGGACTAGTAAGACGCCCGTCATCTTATTGTCAGACAATCCCGCCGCACATAAGCAAAATATCGGTTTAAATCGATTATTTTTTGTGAAAAAAAGCATTTTTGCCACAAACCTTTTATAAGGACAATTCGAACAGAGAAATTACCTACAAAAAAGGCAGGAGGTGAAGTCATGAGTGGAGAAATATACCAGGCACAAGTTATCCGGAATTTCTTTGATTGTATCACCGGCACAGACCGGAACCTCACACGCATCTACATGTGCGTTATGAGCCTAGCAAAGCTCCGGATGGAATCGCCTGAGAAGATCACGACCCTTGTTGATCAGCTCAAAAAGAGCAAGATACAAAAGGAGTTGTCCGTAGACATCCTCGATTATATGTGCGATGCGGCAAACCAGATCGAATTGCACATGGTCCAGACCGCGTTCGGTGTCAAGGATATACAGGAAGTTGCTCAGGACTTCAGCGGTATCAGCATGGACAGCCTATAACCTCTTTTTACTTAAGTCAAAATCTTAATCGTCATTAAACAGGCTCGTTTTTAACTAACTGTTGGTATTTTCAGGGCAATGTGTTTCCATGCTCCGCTACAGTACATCAGAGTAAGCAGGACTGCCTGGACGATAATACCGACGATTACTGCAATCCAGATACCGGTGATACCAAGCCCGGAGTAGTGTGGTAGCATATAGGCAAGAGGGATCTGGACCAGTACCATTGATACCAGCGTGGCATACATCGGCTTTTTGGTGTCTCCGGCACCATTGAGGGCAAAGGACAGGATGATACTCACTGCCATTATGAGGTAAAATGGTGTTACTGCATGGAAGTAGGATACTCCTGTTGGGACGCTGGTGCCGCTGGGGTCAAAGAACGCGATCAGGTCCGCGGCGAAAACATAGTAGCAGATCGAGACTACCAGCATGATTACTCCATAGAACATGAGCCCTAGTTTCACCCCTCCCTCTGCACGCTGTGGCTGATGTGCCCCAAGATTCTGCCCGACAATTACCGCAGTTGCTGTTGCGATAGCAAATCCAGGCATGAGAGCGATGAGCTCGAGTCGTTCTGCAATACCATACCCGGAAATTGCGGCAGTACCATACCCGGCAACAAATGCCATCATGACAAGGAACGTACCGCTGCGCAGACCTGACTGGACAGAGTTTGGGATGGCGACGGTTAGTAACCGACGCATTAGCGTGAGGTCAAGGGTCCATGTTTTTGGGAACAAAATATGACCGGAATACCTGACAAGGAGGAGCATACCTATCACCAATCCTGCTCCCCGCGAGAGGATAGTTGCAAGGGCAGATCCTGCAACCCCGACCCCCGGTATTCCAAAAAGCCCGAAGATCAGTACCGGATTTAAGATTATATTGACGATATTCACCCCAACCATCAGGATCATAGGTGTGAGTGAATTCCCACAGGCCTGGAATGAGGTGATCACCACCCAGAGTTCCACCATCGTGAAGATACCTAAAAAGAGAACCGAAAGATAGGCTGAACCAAGGGTCGCAACGGTCTCATTTGCCCCGAGTAACAAGAGCAGGTCTTTTGAGAAGAACAAGCCGAACAGGGAGATAGCGAGGGAGAAAGCAAGACCGAGGTAGAGAGAATGCTGGACGATAAGTCCTACGGCGCCGTGTTCCTGTGCACCATAATGTCTCGAGATGAATGCAGTAGTGGCAGTGACGAGACCGACTACGAATGTTGCAAGCACAAAGATGATTGTGGTACTCATGGCAACACCGGCTATTGCATCTGCACCAAGTCTACCTACAAAATAGAGGTCCACGACCTCAAGGACGCTCTGGAGGAGATTTGATGCAATAATGGGAAGGGAAATGGTAATGAGCCCACGAAAGAGCTGTCCCTGTGTCAGGTAATTTTTTTTGTCCACTTTAGTATCGCCATTTTCTTTTGAGTTGGTGTTTTATCGTTTATGAGCCCCGGACAAATAATTATGGTGAGCAGACCTTTTTTTTTAAGAAAGGGAATTGTTAAGAGAAGATACAATCAGGTAATTCCTAACGCTTTTTTGTACCCGGTTAACAGTCGGATGATAAACTTATAGTGTTCGGCCATTACTTCTTCATCGTCCGGGGAGGTTATACTTGCCACCGCATAGAGGAGCACAAGCGCATTGTCCAGTTTATAAGAACCAGGATCTTCGATCTTTTCAATGGGGAGATTAATGGGCAAGTACGGGGCCTCATTCTCAGAAAATTGTATTGTTATCTCCTCGAGGAATTGTGAATTATCAAGGTTCTGGGCATTTGCCCGGACAATTGCAAGCGCTTTTATTAATGCCCTGTTTGCCTCACTGTCAGGGATGTGAGCGATTGCGTGATTGCATTCCTGGATGACATTCGGATACAGCCCGAACCTGTAGGCAAGGAATGCGGATGCTATCTCGTGTGCGGTTGCAGCGGGTATGCTGGTGAAATGAGGTTTCATACGATTGATATACTCTGCAAGAAATCGGTCCATGTTGTTTTTCCTCCAAGATGATGCCAATTTTTTAAGAATACCATAGCAATTGCACAAAAGCCAGATGCAACAAACAGCGTTGCATTATAACGACAGGTCTCAAAGGTGCAGGGTAGTATTCCTGGCTGTTGTAGGGTCATCAGATCTTCTGCTAGTACTTTTGGATTCCCTCAGTCATGAACATATCTTATTGGCCTTTGCATTATCTGCTTAACCTAAGTTATCATGGGTTTTTATGCCAGAGAAGCACTAATACTCACCCAACATTATGGGTGTTGTAATCTTTTCTGATGTGCATGCAGATCCGTTTGCTCTCCGTGCATTAGCAGTGTGTATCAGGACCCCGATATTTCGCCAAACGTTTGGGAATGTTGATCTCATGGTAAATCTCGGGGACCTTCTTCATCGGGGATACTTCCCGCAGGAAACTGTTGAGATAATCCGTACGCTCTCGCAGGAATACCGTTTCGTATCCATACTCGGGAACCATGATCATGCCTTTCTCAACAGGTTGCCTGTGAGTGGAAGTGATTTGGCAAGCATCTATCGTCATGAACAATTACGGGGATCTCCCCTTCTTTCCCTGTTTGACACCATGCCTATGGCATGGTCTGATAATGGAATGATGTTTGTCCATGGAGGGCCACTTGAAATAGGTGACCAAACCCTCCGGCTTAAGTGCTGGCAGCGGCTTTCCAATACTCCTGGTGAATCAGTTACCGGCTATAATTATACTGCTGCGATGGCATTTGATGCACTGGCAGAAAAGAGACTTACCCATATGTGCTTTGGTCACCAGCACCAGAATATCTGCTGCCAGAAAATGCCGGGAGGGATCGTACGAAAGCCCATCGATTTTGAACCTGTTGCATCGATGAAAGCTGATGAGGAGTACCTTGTCGAAGCATCCCGTGTCCTGCTTGATGTCCCCTCCCTCCTGCGTGTCGGGGGTTGCAACGGGGCAGAACCCGAATTTGCCTACACGGACTTTTCCACGTTTTCGTTCATCCGGTTATGTGCCCGAAATTAATTGTATCAATTTATTGCATCGATCAATATTTCATCTGTGTTTACTTGTATCCGGTTATTACATCAAAGATTAAAAAAAATACACCTAAAAAAGATACCTATTTTTGACTTTCTTGAAACCCTAGAGAGAAACAGGTAGTCGCTCTTAAGGGCTCTTTTAACATTGTGCTTCCACCCCCCTTTGTTCGGGCATCCCCNACATTGCGATAATCATCAGAAGGTAGATGGAAAAATCCGATAAAACCAAGGAATGCCTCCCCTTTTTGGCGAGAGAGAATCTCTCTCATAGTACCGCTAAGAGAATAAGCAAACAACGGAGGAAAAAGTATTTCAGCAGAGCATATCTTTTCAGATCTCTGCAGATTGCAACCATTTTTGGTAGATCATATAAATAACCACATTTATTAAGATAAGTTTATATAATGTAACCACAAAGTGGTTATTATGCCTCGTGCAGGCGAGGGGCGTTCAATACGAATCGATCCCGAAGTGTATGAGGCGCTTCTCATGTTAAAACATGGGAATATGACGTTCTCTGATGTCATTGCACAGATGCTCCATGACTGCTATGGATGGGCCGATGAGTTTACCGTCAGCCAGAGTGATCTGGGGGATTTTGTTGATATAAATTCGAGATAATGACGAGAAAAAGCCGGGAGTGAAAAAACCTTACTGCTGAATTCTAACCCTCAATCCAGCGTGGGGTAATCGATCTGGAGTTGCACGTTCTCTCCAATAATCTCCACAATTTTTTGATGAAGTTCCTTTTGTAATGCCGGCACCTTTTCCGTTATTTTCACGCTCCAGTCAAACAGCTCATTTTGTGCGTGTCGTTCTTTTTCCAGCATGGATTCAAGTTGGGTTTTTTCCCGTTCTATTGAATGCATTTTCATGAGGACCGGGTTTGTTTCGATTAATTTTTTTAAGTTGCTGCATACCAGTTCCTGTGCCTTGATTTCATTGCCAATTGAGCACATTTCAGTGCAGAATCGTCCGGTATCTGAAAAAACTGCCCGTTCTTCCTTGTTTTTTAATTCAATATTCCCTGCAGCGATCATTTTTTGCACAATCGGGAATGCCGTGTTGAGCGCAGATTCCAGGTCTTTTATTTCCGGGACAGTATGGTCAGAAAGCAGATCTATCGCATGCCGCAATGTTGTGATCTCTGTGGGTTGCCGTTGTTTTGTTGCGATTTTTTCTGCTTTCCGGAAAACATGCGACACCGTCATCGACAGAGCCGCATAGATACGGTTAGCCTCAGTTTGTCTCTTTTCCATTTCTGCCAGTGCAGTTTTTTTCTCATTGACTTCCTTCATTCCTGCATCTGAAGGCAGCACCAGTAATTCTTTTTCGATGACTGAAATCCGCTCGGAATACCCTTTGATGCGAGCGCTCATCCGCTGACTTTTTTCCCGTGATTTTTCTTCATCAATCCTGATATCCCTGATAGCATCGTAGAGGGAATGGATACTCTGGATCAGCGTCTTTGTTTTGCGGTACCGGGTCAGTGACGCGGTAATTGCATTCAACTCGCGTCCAATGGCATCAATCCCGCTTTTCACCGCTTTCATCTCTTCGGGAAATACTGCCTGGAGGTACCGCCCCTGCCCACGAATGCTGTTGAGGCAGCCTTTGACGCATTCTGCTGCGGCAGAATAAAATTCTTCAATATCTTCAGGGAGTTCTTTTGACAACGAGGAATTCATTGCCTTCACAAACAAGGGAAGCGAATTCTTTGCGATACTTTTGAGTTTGGGGTGGATTGCCGGATCATGTTCGGCATCGGCGATCCCATTGACAATATGCTGCAGTTGCGCCGTTGCATTCCTGATATTTCTGGCCGGTGTTAACGTTTCATTTTCGAGTGCTGAACGCGAGGTCTTCTCCTGTTCGTTCAGCCAGGCCGGGATTGCATCAAATGCAAGGATACATTTTTTTGGCTCTTTTGGTTTCAGGAATTTTTTGATAAATGAATGCATGAATTTCACCAGACTGTTTTATAGTTCAGGATATAACGCAGGAATTTTTTGTTAATCAGTTTTTGAAATCTGGCGCAGCCGTTCCACACCATCAATCTCTTTGAGCACCTTGACTACAGCAGGAGGAACAAGGTTTTTCCATGGCACTCCGTTGAGCATTCGTGTCCGAATTGCAGTTCCGCTGAGGGTTTCGCGCTCGTACATGGCAGGGGATTGAACGGTGATCCCAGCCTCTTTAAAAAGCTGTACAACAAGCGGGTTTGAAGAATAACAGAGGTCAAACGGTGGTGTCATCGATTGTACGTGGGAAACCCAGAGAGCGTTTCTCCGGATATCTTCGATTGGGATGACATAGATGGGGCAGCCAAGAGATGCAAGTGCGCGAGTGATCATCAGTACCCGCTCACCGGCAGTAAACGGGTTATCAGCAAGGTGTGAGAGTTGCGCACTCCCTATTCCTATAACGATCTCATCCACTTCATCTGCGATATGTTCAAGAACCGACTGGTGCCCGTTATGGTACGGCTGAAACCGTCCAATATAAAATCCTCGTCTCATGACTTTCCTCCCATTGCTGCGATTCGCGCAGCAAATGCACCTGCAGTGAAACCGGCATCGATGTTCACGACAGCAATTACCGAACAGGACTGGAGCATGCTGGCAAGCGCTGCCCGGCCTTCACCCATGTAGCCATATCCTGTGCTGACCGGAACACCAATTACAGGTTTGTCAACAAGCCCAGCAACTATCGCCGGAAGAGTCCCTTCCCGACCGGCACAAACAATGAAGACATGGGCGGCGAGAAGTGGTTTGAGTGCCGGGAAAAGGCGGTGAATGCCGGCAGCCCCCACATCATACGCTGTCCGCACTTCACATCCCATCTCCCCGGCGATGATCTTTGCCTCCTCGGCGACCCTGATATCAGAGGTACCGGCAGTGATAACTGCTACCACACCCCCGTTGGGTTTCGATGCAGACCCCTTTGAAAGTACAAGAATGCGCCCGCCCTCATGGTACTGGGTGACAATGCCGGTATTTTCTGCACGTTTTTTTATGGAGACTACCTGTTCCGGCATCACGCGCGTGATGATGCAGCGTCCCGAGTTTTCCGTGTGACGGATAGCAATCTCGGCTAGATGAGCAGGATCTTTTCCTTCAGCAAGCACCACTTCGGGCAATCCACACCGAACAGCCCTCCCCATGTCGATACAGGCAAAATCCCCGATATAGTCGAGGCGAAACCCTTCGATCTCTTCAGCTGCTTTCTCAAGGGAAATATCCCCGTCCTTATAACGCGACAGCACGTCCTGCAGCGTCTGGTTTGGCATCATGATCGTAATAATACAGATATGGAACGGCGTATAATAAGTTAGTTCATTGTTATGTCCTACCTTACGTATGTTGCCATGTTCGGTGCCGCCGTCACGATTTTTTTATGGCTGCGGGATGCGCGGATCTTTTTCCGGACCGGGCTGCCGGGATACCGGAAGGCAGCGTACTGGGGAGTAGTGTATGGTGCTGTTTCAACGCTTGGGATTGTTTTCACCATAAATTCACAGGAACTGCTTGGATTAGGTATTATCCTTGGTGCATTGTATTTACAAGGGAGGATCGCCCGCGAAAAGATCTGGGGTAACAGTGAAGGGGTACTCGAGCGCTTTTTGGGAAGTGTACCCATCAAGAGGGCGAATAAGAAATAACACCAACACAAAAGAGTACATAACAGGGATTTTTCCTATGCTTCAAAAACCGAGAGGGACACGTGATTTTTTACCGGATGAGATGGAAGCGCGGCGCACGATCGAGTGGCGTCTGCGGGAAGTAGCACGCCGGTGGGGTTACCGGGAAGTCTGTACACCGGAGTTTGAGGACCTTGAGCTCTTCACCATGCGCTCGGGTGAAGGGATTATTGAGGAGATGTATGTTTTTACCGATAAGGGTGGACGCAATCTTGCCCTTCGTCCGGAGATCACCGCGTCGGTAATACGGATGTACGTCAACGAATCAAAGGTCGCACCCAAACCTTTACGGTGGTGCTATTTTGCCGATTGCTTCCGGTATGAGCGTCCCCAGAAAGGACGGTACCGCCAGTTCTGGCAGTTCGGGGTAGAACTTATTGGTGCCGATACAGCACTTGCCGATGCTGAAGTCATTATGCTCGCTGCGGATATGCTCAACGCCACGGGTGTCACCTACGAATTGAAAGTAGGGCACCTCTCGTTCATGAAAAACCTGCTTAAGGACCTTGAGCCTCAAGCGCAGCGAAAGGTGATGGCGCTCCTGGACAAAAAGGATTATGACGGCCTGAAAATGACACTCGATACCTTCGACAAACCCGCTCTTGGCAATTCCCTCATTTCCCTTGTCCAGTGTCGGGATCTCAGCGAGGCATTCGAAATTACCGGTCCGATTCCCGGCCAGGAACGCATCCGGCAGACCATAGGACTACTGGATGCCGCAGGAATCAACTATTCACTGAATTTCGGTATTGCCCGTGGACTTGACTACTATACCGGTATAGTGTTTGAAGGATTTGCAGAGAATCTCGGAGCAGAGAACCAGATCCTTGGTGGTGGCACGTACCGCCTTGCACACCTTTTCGGCGGTGACGATGTTGCTTCCTGCGGTTTTGCCATTGGGTTTGACCGGGTGATGGTCTCTCTTGGTGAAGCACAGCATAAAAAAGATACCGTGGTCGCAATTGCCTGTACCAGCGAAGGACGGACCCACGCAATGGAGGTTGCTCGAACGTTGAGAAACGCCGGCATCCGTGCAGAGATGGACCTCATGGAGCGGGGACTGGGCGCCCAGCTTGCCCATGCCTCAAAATCTGCTGATTTTGCCATAGTAATAGGCCAGCGGGAAGCAGAATCTAAAAATGTGACCCTCAAGAACCTGCATTCAGGAGAACAGAAAACACTCGATCTCCCATCAGCGATCGCCGAGGTGGCATCTCATGGTGCTGGCAGATGAGCTGGCAAAGCAGCAGCGCAGTATCAGTGTAGCAGAATTTTTTGAAAAGAACAAGCACCTTCTCGGTTTTGATTCCCCAACCCGCGGGGTGATCACCACAATCAAAGAAGCTGTCGATAATGCACTGGATGCCTGCGAAGAAGCGCAGGTGCTCCCGGATATTTTTATCAGCATCAAAAAAGTGTCCAATGACATTTTCAGGATCATCGTCGAAGACAATGGTCCCGGCATCGTGCCTGAACAGGTACCGTTTGTCTTTGGAAAACTCCTCTATGGCTCCCGATTCCACCAGATCCGGCAGACCCGCGGGCAGCAGGGTATCGGGATCTCGGCTGCTGTACTCTATGCCCAACTAACCAGTGGTGTGCCGACGATTATTATCTCACGCACCGGCGCTAAGGAATCTGCCCACAAATTTGAGATCCAGATTAAGATCGAGACCAATGAGCCCGATATTATTTCAGAACAGCCGTTTGAATGGGACCGGATCCACGGCACCCGCGTACAGATTGAGTTCAAGAGTACGATGACGGCAAAGAAAAAACTTCTTGAGTATCTCAAGTATACGTCGATCGTGAATCCCCATGCACGGTTCCGGGTGGAGCTCGATGATGAAGCATTCACCTTTGACCGTGTGAGCCATGAGATTATTGCCTGCCCGGTAGCGATCCAGCCGCACCCGCATGGTATCGAGTTCGGGCAACTGAAACGGATGGCTGCTGCAAGTAACCTGAAACTTTCTGATTTTCTTGTCGAGGGATTCAGCCGTGTCGGGAAAAAGGCAGCCCAGGACATATGCGACAAGTCGGGGTTGAAGGCAACAGTCAAAGTTTCAGGCCTTTCTTCAGATCAACTCAAAAGCCTTCTTGCCGCTATGCAGGAAGTTACCGTTCCCGCTCCTCCGGCAACCCAGTGTCTCTCTCCCATTGGTGAGGAACTGATACGCCGCGGTCTTGACAAGGAGTTCCAGATGGACTTTGTTGCAGCCCGCACCCGCCCGAGTTCGGTCTTCTCCGGTCACCCGTTCATGGTCGAGGCAGCGATAGGCTATGGGGGAAAACTTCCTCCCGAAGGAAATGCCATTATCCTCCGTTTCGCAAACCGCGTCCCGCTCATGTACCAGCAGGGTGCGTGTGCCATTACCAACAGTATCACCAATGTCAACTGGAAGTCCTACAACATCTCCCAGCAGGGGCTTCCGACCGGGCCAATTCTTATCCTCGTCCATGTTGCATCCACCAACGTCCCGTTTACCAGCGAGAGTAAGGATGCGATTGCGAGCATTCCGGAGATCGAAAAGGAGATTGTTCTTGCATTGCAGGACCTCGGGCGTGATCTCAAACTCTTTGTTTCCCGGCGCGACAAAAACAAGGTTGCCGAAGACCGTGCACGGGCTGTCTGTGCGATCATCCCGGAGATTGCTGAAAAAGTGAGCGAAATTGTAGAAAAACCGCTTGTCGATACTACTCCTATCGAAGGAAAACTGATGCACAAACTGATCGCCAAGAAATCGACACGTGACGGGAAGGTGACAATTGAGCTGAGTAATTATACCGGGCATGATGATGAAATATCTGTGTATGATATCTCACCTGACCACGCGTCTGATGCCCTTCCAAAAGCTGATTTTGTCAGTGAAGTGGACGGTCAGTTCACCAAAGTCTGGAAAGTAAAAATACCTCCGCAGACTGCCTGGTCCGTAACGTATCACGGTAAAGGCGGGGGAATGCTCGATATCCGCGGGATTGACGATAATAAAAAGATGGTGGTGGATCTCGATGTCTAAAGAAGAGCTCGAAAAGAAGTCGATGGCAGCGCTGCTCAGGATCGCAAATGCCTGGTATGACCAGATGAAAGCCGGGGAGATCCCGTCCATCTCGCTACCGACGCGAACAAAATATAATATCGAGTATGACGATGCCAGTGAAGTCTGGAAATATGGTGACAAGGAGAGCATGCGCACAGCAGGTTCTGCCAAGAGTGCTACTCACCTGCTGAAAATGGCGTATGTAATTGGGTTTGTCAAACAGCAGCTGAAAGAGAACCGATCGTCAACATTGAGAGAAATGTATTATATCTCCGAGGGATGGAAGCGGGCTAAGTTCGCCGCACAGGAAGAGAGTAATTTCCTCATTGAAGATCTCGAGATTATTTCAGAAGTCCCCCGCGAAGGGTTCCACCTTCATCCGGAAGAGAACGGGGCATCCATCTACGGCCCGATGCGGATCCGGGAAGAAACGCGGCGAGGGATGCGGGCTATTCACTGCCAGGATGACGTCGGGCAGGCCGGGTATACTATCCCTAACAATGTGGAGAACATCGAATTTGTAGACCATGATGCGAAGTTTGTGATAGCACTGGAAACGGGTGGTATGTATGACCGCCTGATAGAGAATGGGTTTGATGAAGAACACAACGCGATCCTTGTTCACCTCAAAGGACAACCGGCGCGCTCGACCCGAAGGATGCTGAACAAGATCAGCTCCACATGGAATCTCCCCGTTCTCGTTTTCACTGATGGAGACCCATGGTCGTACCGCATCTATGCATCGGTTGCGTACGGTGCGATCAAGAGTGCCCATATGTCAGAGATGCTGGCAACTCCCAAAGCACAGTTCCTGGGCCTGCAGCCAAGCGATATCCGGGATTACAACCTGCCCTCCGACAAATTATCTGATAAGGATATTGAGGCGTTGAATTCGGAGCTGACGGATCCCCGCTTTGCTACTGATTACTGGAAGAAGCAGATCAACTTCCAGATTGAGATGGGGCTGAAGTCAGAACAGCAGTCGTTTGCAGCGAGGGGTCTGGACTTTGTTACGAAAAAGTATTTGCCGGCACGGCTGAGTGAAATGGGAATTATTTAGATTCAGAGTCTAGGATAATACCACAACAGAAGATGAAATTCTGGAGTTACTTTGCGTCGGGTTTTAAAAAAATAGAATTAAATGATTTTAAATCATTTTCTCCAATCTTTTTTCCAAATACCCTAAAAATATTATAAGCTTTTACGGTATCTTCAAAATAACTAAAATTATTTTTTCGGATTAATGATAATACGAATGCAGCCAGGAAAAAATTCACAACGAATAACCCAAAATACACTTTCCCTGCAACTCCACTCCCGAAAAATTTTTGGATTGCGTATTTGCGGTAACCAAATATCATTATTACATGTGTTAACGACGGGAGACGATCTTCTTTTGAAACTCTATGGTGTAATTGCGCGTCTGTTGCAATGAAAATTTTTTTCCCGTTTTTATACAATTGATGAGAAAATAAGATATCTTCTCCATGAGCATATCGAACAAAATTTTCATCAAATACATTTCCCTCTTTAAAAACCGATATTCGGTAAGCCATATTACTTCCGCTTAACCATTCCGCATTTTCAGAAATTTTGTTATATTGTATGTATAGTGGTCGGAGTGGTTGACCGGTTTTTGTAACGCGGAAATCAAATAAGGATGCGGGAACGAGGGAGGGTATTAGGAATCCGATTATTGCGAGCATCGGTTTTTCATACCACTGCCTGTTGTGATACCCCTCAAGTATAAAACCCCCGACGCCATTAGCCTGGGGACAGGAGAGAAATTGTTTAATTATAGATTCAAAATAGTGTGGATCCAAGGTGACATCGTCATCGAGAAATACAATAATATCCGTGCTTTCGGGGATATTTTTTAAACCAAAATTTCTCGCGGCAGGTAATCCTGTGTTTGATACTGTTGGATGAAGATAATTAATCTCTACCTTGGATAATAATGAATACTTTTTTATCATCTGTTCTGTGGCGTCATTATTACTATCATCTACAATGAGAATGATATCTGGCAGCAATGTCTGAAGAAAAACCGAGTTTAGAGTAATATCCAAATCGTTTGCACGGTTTTTTGTGCATATTATTACTGCGAATTTTAACGCCATCGAATTCCAGTGTACCCAAATGTATTCGATTTCTGATTGTCAACCTTAAAAATTGTTGTATTCACTTTAATTTACAGCTGTATCCATGTGTCAGGGATGAGATCCTTTGTATTTATATCTGGTTTGTTGAACCATTTTTTTGGAGCAATGACAATTTTTTCGATATTTCGACAAAGCCATGCGCCCCACCAGCTGAATGAACTGTTCGCAATAATATGGTGTTGGCAGAGACTCATTAATCGAAGATCTTCATAATCCTTGTCCGGCCCGTTGAAATCAACGAAGACTGTTGGATACCCTGTATCCAGATGCTCACGCACCCAGGTTGGATCGTCCGAAAAGATGAAAAATTGTGGCTGGTGAATGTGATTTTTTATTATCTGGATTGCTTTTTTGTAATAATCTTCCGAACAGGTGCCATGATAGGCATTTGTTGTGGGATTTGTGACATAATCCCCCCGGCGGATATGGATGCTGACGCTCTCACTTTTCCGGATCTGTTCTGCCATCGTTTTGTTGCGGAGATCGGGTTCATCAACAATGGTGAAATCCCTTCGGATTATTTCTTCGATTTCCTTGAAATATTTCTCCGTCTGCCAATAACCTTCAAGATAAACATGGTTTTTGNATTTCAGGATGTTGGGGTCATACGGGAAAAACGGTTCCTTATACACGTTTTTCAGGTTATACGGCTGAAAACGCGAGGTAAGAGAATCCAAAGCTCGTAGTAAGCCGGTGTGGTTATGGAATTTCACATTCTCAATATCAAAATCCGAGGCAAAGTCTTCAGGAATGGCAAAATGACTGAGCCGGTATGTCCTCAAGGTGTATTCCCTGAATCCTGAAATATCCAGTTTTAACGGGACCTTATGCATACAGGATAAATGTCGCCCTATTGCATACTGGAACATCTGGTTGCCGAGGCCTCCTGTTAATTGGGTAATTATCATAGCGTCAAACTGCTCTTCATTATATTTTTCTTATATAACACCGTTGATCCGGGAAAGCCCAGTATTATTTTTTGCATCTCAATTTAGTAATTTTAAGTATAGTAATTCATATTGTTTAGCAATTGTCTCCCAACTGAAGTGCGTCTGCCATTTTTTGAAACCTTCTTCCTTCATTATGGCACGTCTTATTGGATCGTTGAATAATCTCTCAAGTAATTTTATTGATTGTTCGATATCCGCGTGGGAATATCCAAACGTATCCTTTATGGTGGGTAGAAGGGCTCCTCCCCCTGACCAGTCGATAATCTCTTTTGCGTTCCCTACGTCCGTAGTTAAAAACGGTGTCCCTGATGCCATACACTCGAACAACACTATCGGCGAACACTCAATATTCGAAGGGAATAAGAACAGATCCGCAGCCTTATACAGCTCAACGATCTGTTTCCGATTGAGTGAAAGGATCAGCAGATGCCTGTTCCTGAACTGGTTCCGTGGATCAAGCCGGAAAATGAACTCCCTGAATTTGCAGGAACCATAGCAGAAAAGGGAGAAGACACTTCCCACGATGATAAATGTTGCATTCTCAAGATCGGACCTGCTGAAAATGTCTATCGCTTCGGCATGTCCTTTTTGTCCAGTATGTGATCCTACATGGAGAATGAGGAACTGGTCTTTTGAAATTCCGAGATCCTTACGGATATCTGTTTCATCCGGTGAGAGAAATTCTTCTGCTGAAGCGCCGTTGGGAATGATTTTTATTTTGGTTATTCCGTGTTTTCGTGCATATGCAATATCCTGGTAGGAATCCGATTGGAACAAGTTCATATCATACTGTTTCATCCTGTCTTTCATCTTTTCGAAATATTCAGAGTATTCGGGAACACTCAGTGCGGAAAAACCGGTCGGGACAAATACTTTTTTCGCTTTTATTTCTTTAAGTAAAGGCAGCATAAGATCCGTTGCCCATTGTTGTGCTGCAAAATTAGTGATAATGTCAAAATCGGAATGCAATAAATAGTCCTGGTAGGTTTGCATGTCTCCGTGCATACCAGTCACCCAATTACCGGTAATATCGAATTCTTCTATCTTCACTCCGTTTATGAAATCGTTGGATCGGGCAGGATGTTTTGAAGTTGCAACGGTGACCGAATGACCCATTTTTACTAATCGCTCAGATATCTGCTTCACTACTTCCTGCATTCCGCCTGTGGAAGGTTCATAGGATTCAACGGTGTGAAGGATTTTCATGAAAAAAACCAATCCAGATTTTTCAACCTTTACTCAAAACCATTCAAATTCTTTCCGTTTTTTTTATATTGGTCTTCATCTGCCTGAGATATGTCTTCGTAATCCGAGCAAACAATTTCGGTACCAATAATGGATGTGTTACGATCATGTTCATAAGAAGGGATTTGAAATGTACCTTATCTCCTATCGAGAGGAATAGACGTAGTTTCCCTACATTATTCTCATAGATTTTTCTGTCGAGTCGATTGCAAGTAAACGCGCACTGATTTGTTTTCAGTAATTCTGACTGCAAGGTAGTATATAACAAATCTAAGCTATCGTAATAATGCATCAAGGATATTTCACTCCTCAAGCTATTCTCTGAATCGCGGTACACTGCCAGAGGTACCGGAATATAGTGTATCTGGTAATGTTGAGCGATCCGTAGCCATAATTCATAATCTTCAATGCCCCGGAACACAGGATTTTCAGAAAACCCCCCTGTTTTATTGAACACATCTCGCCGTACTATACAGGTAGAAGTGATGATGAAATTATTATTAATTAAGTCATCCAATAAAAAACCGGTTTTTTCATTCTGATGTTTAAGGTAGGGTTTATCCATTTTTTCTTCTGAACCAGGTTTGATAATATAGGCATCGGAACAGACTAGTGCGATCTCCGGGTAGTCTGAAAAAACCTGCACCTGGATTTTGAGTTTTTCTTTAAGCCACAGGTCATCTGAATCGAGGAAAGCGATATATTGGCCTTTAGCTTTTTTCATCCCGCAGTTCCGAGCTATAGAGGGAAGGCCGGAATGGGGAAGGCGGATGAATGTAAACCGATCCTCGTACTTCTTTACAAGAGGATCGAAGGATTCAGTGCTCCCGTCGTCGATAACAATTACTTCAAAATCAGAAAAACTCTGGGAAAAAACACTTTCCAGCGTATCATACAGGATATCCAACCGGTTATAGGTAGGAATCACAACGCTGACAAGTGGCATACTTATTCATTGTATGATTTTAAAACGGGTAAATCTTCCTTTGGGGAATCACATCAGCTTTACGTATTATCATCGGGCTTTTACCATTGTTTCATATTCGCATTCTTGAAATGATAGAAACTAGTTACAATTTAAAAGACGGAATGATCCGTAATTTCAGGTAATAAGATCTTCTTTCGAAGTTACATCTTTTTTAGTAACCTGATTAGCAGATTCTCTTTTGTAGGAATGTATTTTGATATATTAAAATCCGCCCACACCATATCATTTATATCTAATGTTTCTTTAAAATCGAATATGGTTTCCCATTCAAATCCTTCAAACATATATTCTTGCAATTGATTTACCAAACATGTGTAATTCATTTCAAACGTACGGAGAAATTGTGATTGCACGGGTAAAAATTGACTTAAATTAGTCTTTTCTTTTCTACAATACATTAACGTTTTACCATTAAATTTTACAAAATTTAAATGCATTTTAAAATTATATAAATATTCATAAAAAATTGTTGGATACTCGATATAACCTTTACTGGCAACGCGGAACATTTCGGATAAAAACTGGTTTACATCTTGTACGTGTTCAATCACGTGGGAACAGATTACATAATCAAATTCCTGATCATCAATTGGGAATTTATTTCCATCATAAAAAATCAACGGTTTTTCAGTAACAAGTGGATCAGTATTCCCCCTTTGCTGTCTGAATTCCCCTTCATCACTATACTTTAATTCTAGAAAAACATCGGAACGGGGAAAAGGAGTACCTCCCGGGCCAATCTCTAATACTCGGTCATTTTTATTAATTTTTGTTATCTTCTCCGGAAAAAACATAGGATCAATCCTGTAAAATTAATGGAAAATCCTTACAACCGCGGGTACGAAAGATTATATTGGAGCGTTCGAATGTAATGAAATTTTCTCGAAGATTCCAATAAAAATTATTTACCATATTAAGTCAATCCAGATAATCTTAGCCTATTCTATTTGAGATTTGATCCAATCAATTGTTCTCATCAACCCATAATTCAGTGACACCTTTGGTTCCCATCCGAGGATCTCCCTTGCTTTTGTGATGTCCGGATTACGCCTGTGAGGATCATCCTCAGGAAGTGGCTGAAATGAAATTGCTGATTTAGAATTTGTATGATCTATCACTTTGTTTGCCAGTTCAAGCACAGTTATTTCATTCGTGTTCCCAATGTTGATTACCTGACCTTCTGCCTCATCGAGTGCTGCCAACCGCAGCAGACCTTCAATCTGGTCGGTCACATACGTAAAACTCCGGGTCTGTGAACCATCACCAAAAACCGTGAGAGGTTCACCGTTCAGCGCTTGGTCAATAAATCTTGGTACAACCCTACCATAAATACCGTCCATCCTGATGCGGGGACCATATGTATTGAATATTCTTGCAATCCGGGTGTTGAGATGGTGTTGCCGATGGTAGGCGATAACGTACGCCTCTCCACACCGTTTTGCTTCATCATAACACCCGCGTGGGCCAATACAATTCACGTTTCCATGATATGATTCTGGTGTCGGGACAATTTCGGGATTCCCATACACTTCACTTGTGGAGGTGAAGAGAACCTTCGCGTTGTATTTTTTTGCAATCCCCAATGCCACAAGCACCCCCATGGTGTTTGCTTTAAGAATCTGGATCGGGTAGTGTTCGAATTCAAATGGTGAAGCACGACTTGCCATATGAAAGACACAGTCAACAGGGGTGTCAATTTGAAGAGGGATTGAAATATCATGCTCGATAAAATGGAACTGCTCATTGTCCATCAGGTGCTGAATATTTGTAAACTTTCCGCTGGAGAAATTATCGGTACAGAGAATATATGCCCCGGAATTGATGAGTGCGTCACACATCCAGGAACCCAGGAACCCGGCACCTCCGGTCACTAGCACCCGCTGGTCCTCAAATGAAATACTATCTAAATTCTTGTGTATGATGTTGAGTTCTTCTCGTGGACTAAATATCATGGCGATCCCTTTTTAGAATTTGCGATAAAAAAGGTCGGAGTTCCTTTGCAAACTCCTCCCGTTCGAGCGTAAGTTCAATACTTGATTTCATCCAGCCAATTTTATCACCAATATCATAGCGCCGGCAGTTTGTGACAAGGCCCAGTGGCTTGTTCAGTTTCCGGAGTGCATCGGTAAGCTGGATCTCTCCACCATATCCTGGAGATATTCCCTGCAACAACTGAAATATTTCCGGATTAAGAATATAACGCCCGATCGCTCCGAGATTTGATGGTGCATCCGACAGTTTTGGCTTTTCAATAATGTTTCGGATTTCATACAAACCTTTCTTAATTTTCCTACCATCAATGATTCCATAATCTTGGATCTTACTATCCGATACCGGTTCCACTGCTATGATGGATTGGTGATATTGTGTATATAATTCCATCATCTGTCGAGTGCATGGGTTGATATTTTTTGGTGAGATGCAGATTGTATCTCCTAATAAAACGGCAAACGGTTCATTATCACAATGTCGTTCAGCATGAAGGATAGCATCTCCAAGACCTTTTTGATCTCTCTGTCTGATAAAATGAATATCCGGAAACTCCGCAAGTGAATTCAAGGCTTCAGAAAAAGGATTTTTTTCTTGATGGGTAAATTTTGATTCCAACTCAAAACATCTATCAAAATGATCTTCGATGGCACGCTTGTTACGTCCGGTAATGATGAGAATATCATCTATACCTGAAAGAATTGCTTCCTCCACCACGTACTGGATCACTGGTTTATCAACAACCGGTAGCATTTCTTTTGGCTGAGCTTTTGTAATAGGTAAAAATCGTGTACCAAATCCCGCTGCAGGAATAACCGCTTTGCGAATATCTGCCTTTTTTTTCATATATATTCCCCAAGAATTGTCATTATTGATCTCAAATCTACCAGCATATCCCATCAGCACCCTTACAGGAAAGTATTCTCCGTCCTTCGATAATGATCCTGTGCGCCATCATATCAAACTCTTTACCCAACTGTGAAAATTCCCGCCATTCGGTTATAATGAGGCATCCATCAGAACCAGTAAGTGCATCAGCTGCACAAGAGCAATAATTAATATCGGGAAATACCTTCTGCATATTAAAATTTGCCATGGGATCATAGGCTGAAACGCGTGCCCCTTTGTGCAATAACTCTCGAATTACAGGAATCGCACGCGAATCTCTGACGTCATCGGTATTGTCTTTGAATGCAAGTCCGAGAACCGTAATCTGTTTACCTGATATATTGCCAAGTTTTTTTTCAAGAAGTGCAACCATACGGTGCGGTTGATGTTCATTAACAGTAAGAACGGATTGTAATAGTACCGGATTTTCTCCAACATCTATTGCCAGAGATACCAGAGCTGATACATCTTTTGGAAAACAACTTCCTCCAAATCCTGCACCGGCGTTGAGAAATAACGGTCCGATACGGGAATCATATCCCACACCTTTCATGACTTCATACACGTCGATACCAAGATGTTTGCAGATATTTCCAATCTCGTTAGAAAATGAGATCTTCGTTGCAAGAAATGCATTTGATGTGTATTTGATCATCTCCGCTGCGGAAAGACTCGTATGTATGACCGGGGCGGAAATCCCCTGATATATTAGAGCGACTTGTTTTTTGGCACGCTGATCATTACTTCCAATGGCAATTCGATCCGGGTGCATAAAATCCTCAACGGCTCTGCCTTCCCGGAGAAATTCGGGATTCATCGCAAATCCGATTTCCTTTTCTGACTTTCCGGAGAACATAAGCACTCTTGGTTTTACAATTTTTTCAGTTGTGCCCGGAGGAACTGTGCTCTTCACGACAACGCAACAATATGACGGGTTGTTTTTCAAAGATGTTCCAATTGAAACGCTGGCAGATTCAATAAATGAAAGATCTGCTGCACCATCAGGTTTTGACGGTGTTCCAACACAAATGAAAACATTATCTGCTGATTTGATTGAACCAAATCTGGTACTTGCACGAAGGTTTTTTCCGGAATACTGTTTCAGCAAATCTTCGAGTCCAATCTCATAAATCGGGGGTATGCCTTTATTGATTGCCCGTACTTTTTTTGAATCGATCTCAATGATGGTTACATCATGTCCGAGCTGCGCAAAACATGTCCCAGTTACGAGACCAACGTATCCTCCACCAACAATAGAAATTTTCATAAAAATCCGGTGCTGACATACAACACTGATTTAACCCTACCTCGCAAATCCACGGTTCCTTTAGCTAGTGATATAATCCGGTATAAGATCTTCAACAACATCGATTTACCAACACAGTGCTGATATTTTCTGCTAATGTTGCAGAAGAGAATGGTGATTCGATAGGAGAACATGGAAAATTCCTTTAGGATTTCATTAGCATATAAAATATGTGTTAGAGGTAATTGAATCAAACGATCAATATAACTCTAAATCGGTTATATTATGTGAAATACGTAACAATTGTTCGATAAAAAAATTGAAAAAAAACGATTTTTCATCTAATTTTATTTCCTGATTTATTTGAATTAGGGCATTGGTCAAGCTGATCTCAGTTTCAATCTCCGCTAATAAATGGTAACTGCATATTCTTCAATAAATTTTTAATTTCGTTGGTGAGGTTTTTGTCCAGGGTGAATAAAATGATAAAGTAAATGACTGCTCCTACCAGGATAATTGCACATAAACTTAAGAAATTCCCGATTCCCAAATAATAATAATATACTAATACTACGACAGACATCACGATTGAAGATACTATCATAAAACCGATTGATTCTCTCTCCAGGGATAGTTTAACAACAGGTTTTAGAAGTATATACGCAAAAAGTGCGTTGACTGTTATCGTCACTAGTGTTGCTACTGCTGCCCCCAAAATTCCAAAAACGGGAATGAGCATAATATTTAAAATAATATTCAGTACTGCTGAAACCAATGTTACCATAAAGGATTCTCTTGGTTTGTTAACGGCAGTAAGACACATTGTAAGGAGTAACATGAAGATGTTTGCGATCTGTACAAAGAGTAGAATTATCAGCGCATTGGCGCCCGATTGAAAAGATTCCCCATAAAGAAAATAGAGGAGCTTTTCCGAGAGGATGACCCCCCCGGCAGTAACTGGAATAGCCAGTAAAAGACAATAGGTTGCTGCTTTGGACAACGATGATTCAATCATATGGATATCATTTTTAGCATGCCATCTGCTCCACCAGGGAAATAATACGGCCTGGAATGCTAATACCAAAAACGATGCTACTGCTGCAAGCTGGAATGCGATCCGGTAAATGCCGACATCTCCCGGCGTCATATAAATGCCTATGAGGATGGTATCAGCATAGGAATAAATGAGAACTCCTCCCGCAGACAGGAACGCCCAGAAAGAAAAGGAGAAAAGACCTTTGAAATGGGATATATTACATTTTGAAAGGGATAGATGGATAAACCTGAAATTTATTAATGTTGCAACGATCATCCCAAAGATAAAACCTAATACAAGACCCCCAATCCCCCACCCAAGAGAAACTGCCAGTATCTGGAGGACAATTTTCGATAAGGTATTTGTAAGATTACCAATCTGGGAAATCCCAACGCGGGCGGTTCCAACAATTTCGATAGCACTAATACCATTTATGGTACCGATAACCAAAGCGATAATCATCCAGTAAAATAATTCATTCTCATCTATTCCAACTAAATATGATGCAAGAAGGATTAGGATTATAATGGAAACGAACATTAGGACAATTTGGGATATCACACCCGCAGTAAAATACTGATTCTGATCTTTTCCCTCACTGATTCTTTTAA
>WSSedA1B3DRAFT_1000057_pt1 | contig 30066 bp, 23 predicted proteins | sample WetSurSiteA1Bulk_FD_9468 | JGI IMG/M metagenome (IMG submission 9468)
GCCAGGGCAATGCCAACAGCTGTAAAGGCTCCGGCAGCCGGCGTTTCTGCGCCTGCTTCAAAATTAACAACCGAACGTGCAAACCCGCCTGTTACCGGGAAACCGCCTGAAACAGCTGATCCGATATTCGAAGCTCCAAGGGCAATAAGCTCCTGGTCGGGATCAACCCGCTGACGCTTCTTGGCTGCAAGTGTAAGAGCCACAGAAATTGACTCTACATACCCTACAATTGAAATAAGCAGGGCCGGGACAAGGATCTTCATCCACAGGGCAAAATCAAGAGGTGGCATGGCTACTTTTGGCAATCCTCCAGGGACTTTACCGACGATTTTTACACCTTTTTCGTCGAGGCCCATAACGGCAGTTATAACAATCGTTAATATTATTGCTATCACAGGACCTATTTTTACCATTATATCGGCAACTTTTGCTCCCATTCCAGCCTTAACAAGTAAGGGTTTGAGCCCTTTTCTCACCCAGAAGAGAAATATCAGCGAACCTATCCCTATTGCAGCAGTAGCAAGATGTGTTGAAGTGATATTGTGCCACAGAGAAACTGCAATATCGAGAAAAGTCTCTCCCTCTGCATGAATTCCAAGTACCGGGCCAAGCTGACCTGCTGCTATCTGAATTCCAGATGCAGTGATAAAACCGGCAATTACCGGGTGACTTAAAAAGTTAGCCAGAAATCCAAGCTTGAGGAGTCCCATTGCCAGAAGGAGGAGGCCTGATACCATTGCAAGGGCAATAGCAGCTCCTAGGTATTCAGGTGTTCCCTGTGAGGCCAGTTTCCCGGCAGCAGCGGCTGTCATAAGACTGGCAACGGCAACCGGTCCAACGGCAAGAGCCCTGGAAGTACCGAATACAGCATACAAAATAAGCGGAGCCATTGATGCATAGAGACCGATCTCAGCAGGTAAACCTGCCAGTATAGCGTAAGCCAGCGACTGAGGTATGAGCATCATTGTCACGATAAGTGCAACGATCAAGTCGTTTGAAAAAGTCTTGCTGTTATATTTGGCGCCCCAGTCGAGGATCGGCAGGTACGCTTTCAATATTTTAGATGCTCGTTGGGTGAAGCTTGCTTGTTCCATAAATTCTTATTTTGAATATACTTTTATTTTTTTACCCCTAAATCCCCCAGGCCTTGCTTCGACGTAGCGGCTACGCGAAGGCTAAGGGGGACTTTAAGTACTGCTCCTATTTAAGTCCCCCTTGGGGGGTTTGGGGGTAATTTCATATTTTATGCTGTTACAGTAGTTTCTTTTGCTTTTTTCCCCATAATTGGAGCAATAATGTAACTGAGAATAATAGTCCACAAAGTCCAGATTATAACCATTGCCACCATATTTGGTTCAACATTCGGAATGGTAAGAACACCAATAAGAACAGCAGCTATATTACGTGTACCCATTCCTAGCGCCATAACTACTTTCTCGCTGCGTTTTAGTCCGAAACCAGTATACCAGGCGATCACTCCCATAGCAAAAGAGAAAATAGTAATTGAAAGCATAGCCATGCTTCCGGCAGTGGCCCACATCTGCCCGGAATAAAGGATAAAACAGAAAATGATTGTCAACAATGTAGACAAGCCTGCCAGCTTCTTTACAGGATTGAATATCTTATCGGCTGCATTGCTGGCAAAAGTTTTGATCAACGCCCCAACAATCAGCGGTAAAAGCACTGACATAGCGATTGGCTTGAGGAGCGACATAACACTTAAATCTATCCCTTTAACCAGCATGGGCGCTATAAGCGGCATTAATAAGGAAGTCCCTATTGCTGCCACTGGTATGAAGGTTCCGGCGAAAACAACATCGCCCTTCGCTTTAGGGAGAAGGGGCGGAAGAAATGGAGCACATGGGGCAAGACTTCCAATGAACAATACTATCACGTACATATTATCCAGTGGTAGTAAAAGTGTGATGAGAAATGCTATTGCGGGTCCTACAATCCAGCCTAATCCTAAAGTAAGACCAAGAAACTTTAGATTTGCAGCTGTCCTGAACATCTGGCCCAGGTTCACCTGAAGTCCCATAACCATAAGGTTGGAAATGGTGAAGACCAGAACCAGTGGCTGGAATATTGGCTGACAAAACTGAATAATTGCGTCCATAGTTATATCGGTTTAGTGTGTATCAGTAATTACATAATAGAGCGAACAAGCATACTCCCGGAGATATTCACTGCCCTGAACCCGTTCTGCAGCAATATTCTTGTTGCATAATATGATCTCTGAGCCGAGCGGCAGAATGATGCTATCTGCTTATCCTTCGGCAGCTCAGCAAGGCGTGAGCGCAGCTGGGGAAGAGGTATATTGATAGCCCCAGGAACAGGGTCTGCTGCTACCTCAGGAGGATTTCGCACGTCCAGCAGAAAACTGTCGCCAAGCGAGTCCCAATGGGCAACAGGCATGTCGCCCCTGAGTATGTTTGCAGCAATCATACCGGCAAAATTGACCGGATCTTTTGCACTTCCGAAAGGCGGAGCATAGCAGAGCTCAGATTCTTCAAGATCGTAAACCGTGCATCCCATCTGAATGGCCATGGCAAAAGAATCTATTCTCTTCGGAACTCCGTCTTCGCCAAGGACCTGTGCACCAAGAATTTTACCGTCAGACTTCCTGAAGATAAACTTTATAATAAGCATTTTTGCTCCCGGGTAATATCCGGCATGGGAATTCGGGAAAAGGTATACTTTCTCGTAATCGGTGTCTCCTAGTTTTTTAAGAGTTTTCTCGCTGACACCCGTCTGTGCTATTGCAGCGCCGAAGAGCTTGCATATAGATGTTCCCTGAGTGCCACGGAACTTCGATTTACGTCCTGCAATCACATCGGCTGCAATCCGGCCCTGCCGGTTTGCCGGACCTGCAAGAGGTATAAGGGTCCAGTTCCCGGTAACAAAATCCTTCACTTCTACCGCATCGCCTACTGCAAGGATATCCGGGTCAGATGTTACCATATGCTCATTTACACGTATACCTCCCAGCTCCCCAACCTTAATACCTGCCATTTTCGCCAGTTCAAGCTCGGGTTTTACTCCAATGGACATAATGACTATGTCAGCATTATAAACCTTCTCTTTTTCTGTAAGCACTTCCAAGTCACCTTTTTCTCCCTTTCTGAATCCAGCTAAACCATCACCTGTCTTAACAGTGATCCCGTGTTTTTTCATATATCTTTTAACGACACGGGCCATTTCCGGATCGAGAGGTGGCATAAGCTGGTCGAGTTTCTCGATTAATGTGACATTAAGGGCTCTTTCGACAAGGTTCTCAGCCATTTCAAGCCCGATGTATCCTCCNCCTATGACCAATGCTTTCTTTGGTTTTGAAACCTTGTCAACACCAGTGAATGAATTGCCGACTGAATTGTCGGTATCCCTGTCGAGCCATTCTTTAATATTCTTCGAATCGGCAACTGTTCTTACAGAAAATATTCCGGGAAGATCGAGTCCGGGAAGGGGTGGACGAACAGATGCTGAACCGGGAGAGAGTACCAGCTTATCATATTTTTCTGTAGTGATTTCACCGGAGAGATGATTTTTAAGCTTTACTGTCTTCTCCTTTGCCGAGATACCAACCACCTCACAATTTGTACGGCAGTCCATGTTGAATATCACCTTGAACATCTGTTCGGTGGCAACCAGAAGCTTTGATTCTTCCTCTATCGATCCGCCTACATAGTAAGGCAGTCCGCAATTTGCATAAGAAACGAATGGTCCGCGTTCGACCATCAGGATCTCGATTTTCTCATCAAGCCTGCGGAGTCTTGCAGCACATGATGCACCACCCGCAACTCCGCCAACGATAATTACTTTCATAGTTATATTTTATTTGATTAATATTTTATTATTGTTTTATATGTGTGCAAATAGTCATAAAATAAATTTTCGTTGATTTTGACTTCGTCGAGCTCCTCAACTTTGCTTTGTCGGTTCTTCGTTTACCCCGACCCCAGGGGGAGCGAAGAACCGAATCACACTTAAGCAGGACGAGTTCGGTACAGCCAAAATCACTTTACTGCCCCATTGGACTGGGGTAAATAAATTGATTTTTCAAGCAATCTCTATGTTATTATTCGTTATTACAAATGGGCATATAAATTTACTGTCTTTCAAAGTATTACGGAATACTTATTAATGAGTATTTTGTTTATGCTGTCGATATGAAATATCTAATCAAACCATCCCTTTCTGTGAAAATAGAAATACATACCTCCCGAAATGATTGTCATTATTATGAGAGCATATATATAACCATTTTCAGAAGACAACAACGGCATGGATTTAAAATTCATTCCCCATATTCCTGCAAGGAATGTGACCGGCATAAAGATCATCGATAATACTGTCAGCCTTCCGAGCCGCCGGTTTGTCCTGTCCTGGGCATGCATGTCAATCAGGGATCTCATTACCTCCAGGCGGCGCTCCAGCCATTCAAGTTTCCTGTCGGCCGATTTAAGATTTGCAGCTGCCCAGCGGAGATATTCCAGTGTGCTTTCAGGATTTTTTACAGGTCTGTCTGATGAGATGACAGTTTCGATGATCGGCAGTTGCCCCTGTACAATTGATTCAAGTGTCAGCAATTCAGATCGTTTACCTGATATTTCTTCAATATCCACAGAATCAGGGGCACGTTCCATCTGTGTTTCAAGAGTCAGTACCATGTCACTTAACCTGGCGGCTTTACGAAGACAATCAAGTGACAAACCCATCATCAGGGCAGAGATAACTCCTGCAATAGTGTCATCCGGGAGCAGGTCAAACGAATCCTCTGCAGATATGCTCTTTCGGAACCTGGCCATTTTACTGCTTCGGATCGAAACGAGAAAATCCTGGCAGTAAAGAATAGCAAGATATTCCATAACATTTGAGGTCTGCACCTCCATCTGAACCGGTATCACCATCAGGGCCAACGGCCTGAAAGGATAGAAGCCGGGATGGTCACGTGAATCAAGACATAATTGCCTGATAAGCCCCTTTGCTTTTATATCATCCAGTTTTTCCTCCAGCTCTCTTGTTTCAGCGTCAAGAATATCAATCCACACACGTGCTTTCTGTTGTTTTATGGCTTCGACCGCAAAACTGTATTCACATGGAGTCAGATTAGGGCCTTCAGAAACCTGGTAGCAATTTACTTTCATATTCTCAATCTAATACAATGTCATTTTTTAACACGGACCATTTTTGGAAGATCTTTCCCCCACCTGTATTGCCATATCAGCCCGGCTACATCATAATCGCTTCCGGTACGTGTAGAAACCCCGGTACTCAGACTTATTTTAATTGACTGGTGAATGCCCAGGGGAATTGCCACTGTCAGTCCTAACCTTGTATTCTTCTGGAGGTCTTGTCCCTCCACTCCATCAACGGTAGTATGTCCTCCCCAGTAGTATGTCCCGTCAAATGCTGCCCATATCCCTTTTTTGAAATTGTAGTTAAAATGTCCCTGAAGTGAACCAATTGGAGCCTGCGATCGTGTCTTTCCCCCGTAAAAATCATTGTTTACAGTGAAGAACTGAACGCCTCCGGTAAGCTCAATCTGCATTGGTCCGAATGTTTTGGAAGCCCCCAGTTCGGGCTTAAATGAATACCTGTTTGTCCCCAGATTGACTAACCTGAGCGGATCATACTGACCGAGTGGCAGAAAAACCTGCAGACTGCCACCCAGAACAAAGTTTTGTTTGTAATCTTTAAATCCTGATAAGGGCAGCGAAGGGGCACCGATAAAATTTACACTCATCCTCAACCTGGGATCGGCCAGTCCTGATACTTCTCTTGTGACCGTTTGTCCGTCGAACTCTGCAGATCCTGAAAGCCATCCATAAGGAAGTATCACGTCTACCTTGCCCGACATAGGACCTACTTTAATTGACCGTGCCCAGGCGAACACAGTTCCGTGAATATGTATGTCGGCATTCTCGAGGGGTATTGTGGGGTCAAAAACCACGCCACCCTGGGAATAGCTGTAACCCGCAAGCACAAAATTCAATCCACGCGGTATATTGGTATATGCGCGTGGCTCAAGATCCTGTGCAAATGATGAGGTTAATTTCAATAGAAAAAAAATACAGAAAATCAAAAAAAGCCGCTGATTGCTACAATTTTTATGCATGACCTGTAATCTCGATTTCATATTAATGCTTCTCAGAAGAATTATTAGAATGTTAAAGATAATTTATTATCAGCATTGACAGGGCAATACAAAAAATAAGTAATTATTTTAAGTATGATACTTTTGGAATTGAATTCTAAAAGTATACACAGTTAAAGTTTTGAAAAATACTTATAAATAAGCAATTAAAGTTTATCCTGGATCATATAACCAGAGTCCGAAGCTGGATGTCAGAGGTAAGTGTTTGTTAAAAATAGTTCACGACTTCCATCCTGCAACAAATTAGGAACTGGTTACAACACAAGTACATTATAAATATGTTCTGAGTATCCATAATTCAGATTTTCAGGATTAATTATTTTTTTGGAAAAACAAAAATCACTGCCGCCCTTACACCAAAAGGAGATTTGCTGCCTTCCGGAGCTGTAACCTGAATGCGCGGTCCCACCTGCATCTGAACGAGCTGATTTCCAAATTTGGTAAGTCCACCCGCCATTATATTAATATATGCATTGGTGGTGTTTGCTTCCCAGTTCAATGTTGTTTCTGAATTTACTGTCAGTCCTGCTCCGCTTTTCCAGTTATAAGTTAAAAAGGGTTGCAGGTACATCTGGTTTACATCAGCTCTGTCCGCATCGCCAGCCACCGACCAGATCTGATTCATCAAAGCACCATAGGTCCAGCTGTTCTTTTGTTGCAGGACAATTATTGTCGGACCTACTCCCAATTTTTTGGTTCCCAGAAAATCATCAGTGGCGGTTGGAACTAAAAATGCGGCTCCCACGCCCCATACGAAACCATTTTTCACTACGGCGTTTGAGACCCATCCGCTTACCAGGGCATCTGAAAGTCCAACTTCACGGGTGCCCTCGCCGGTAATGTCGTATTGAGCTATTACGGGCACAATATATCGTGTGATAAGACTATATTTTGCACTGAGGCTGAAAGGAACAATGGGTTGAAAATTCAGCGTATTTCTCGAACCGTAATAATCTCCAATGCCAATATCCGTATTATTCTGAAATGGCACACTGATAAGCGCCCCGATTGGATTTGCCAGTTTCTTGGCAATAGCTGCAGCATCATCGGCTGCCGGTTTCGGTGCATCCTGAGCTATTAATGAAAAAGTGTATAATGCACTGATCAGAAACAGACTGACGAATCTTTTTAATTTCATTTTCTATTTAATTATTAATATTTCGGATTGGCTTCGCCGAGCTCGCCGGAGTTTACCCCGCAATGCGGGGGCTCGGTTGCGGATTTACGATTGCGGATTGAAAAAAATCCGCAATCCGAAATTTCTTCCTATTTCCCCTCAGCCAGATTCTTTGCCCGCATCTCTTCCCATTCCTCCATACTTTTAGGAGTATAGAACCACTCATCTGCCGAAACAAGCTCCATCTCAAGCGCCTCAGGATCACAAGCAATCACACAAACGCCACATCCGATACACTTGTCCCGGTTATATTCCGGCATGCCATCATCACGATTACCATCGGTATGTGCATAAGTGGGACAACGATCGATACAGATACCGCAGGCAATACATTTATCATAATCTTTTATAACCCGATAGTTTGATGGCTGGCTGGGATAGTGATTGTTAAATACCCCGCAGGCGTAACGGTCGCAGTTACATCCGCCAACAAACTGCGGGCTTTCCGCACTCATCTGAAATCCGTAGGCTGCATTACTGACATGCCCCATTTTTTCAAGTTTTCGAAGAAGCTGATCAGCCTCCTCACGGTCAAGAACATGTTCTCCGAGAGGAGTATTAGGAGGGAGTCCCAAAAATCCGCATCGCTTCAACGGATACCGGCTGTCATCTTTCCCCAAAGCCTCCATCTCTCTTTTACAAACACAGTCCATCACCAGAAAACGTTCGTGACGCTGTAAATGGGCGTCAATATCAAGGTGTGGTTCCATTGTAGCCATCAATTCCGGTTTTAACGAACCACGCACCGGAACTACACCGAGCACGCCGGGCCTTGGAGCAAGGATCCGTTCACTGCCACCCTCTTCCATATACTGGTGGAAAAGCTCGGCAAATTCCTTTCCTTCTATTCGCATAACCGCTTCGTACCATCCAATCATAAATGGACCAAGCCGGAACAGTGAATCTTTTCCGGGAGGAGGAGCCGGCATGCCGGGATAAGAGGGAGGTCCTTGCATGCGGACAAGTTTGCGGGATATCAGCCCACTTAATATCACTATAGCATCTTCCTCATCAATGCCGGCCCGCCTGGCGATATCGGCAGGATATTCATACGCTGTGGTCAGGAAACTTGCAAGGGAGACCTCCTCAGGAGTGAAAACCAATTTGAGCAGTTTGATTTCCACGCCAGATTTCATCCTGGGAAAGCCCTGCGGCGTTGCATCCAGAACATCTGCCAGTCGTTCGTAAACATCAATTGATTTATTATTTGTGTCCATTTTGAGTCTCCTTTTAATAAATTGTTATAATTTTTTTGAAGAGAAATTCCCATAATAAATTCCCAGTGATCCTGCGATATTCAGGAATTCACTATCGGCAGTCACTATTCTGACTTTATCAATTACTTCTGTTAGTGGCACATATTTAATTTCAGGAGGCATAAAAGCCACCATTACTCCATTCTTTGAGTTTTTTAATGCCTGAATAGCCCCGGCCCCATATGCCATACCAAGTTGCAGGTCAACAGCAGTGGGGGATTCTGCCCTCGCCCATGGGCCAATTACGAGTGGATATGTTTCCCTGTCTATTAGCAACTGGAGTTCCCTTGCCAGGGTCTCAGCTGTCTTTTCAAACGGAACTATGACTTGCTCGGATGCCTCTCCAGTTGCCTCAGGCGGCAAAGAAACAATGCGCGAGGAACCTGATTTCTCTACAGGTGGTTTTTTGAAGAGTTTCACACCTTCGGCCACAATCACCAAGCCATAGGGTCTCCTGTGTGAAATCTTTTCATCCAACCTTCGGGCCAGCATGTTAAGGTTACAGGGAATTTCTGGCATAAGTACAACATCTGCAGAAACTGCAATGCCAGCCTGAAGCGCCAGCCAGCCTGCCTGTTTGCCAATTACTTCCACCACGGCAATTTTCCTGGCAGACCTGGCCGCCTGTCTTGCACGTCCCAGCATCTCAATAGTAAAACTCATAGCGCTGTTAAACCCAAAGGAGACGGAAGTCGCAGCAATGTCATTCTCAATCGATTTAGGAATACACACAGTATGCAGTCCTTTCCGATGGAGCTTATACAGAATACCCAAGCCCTGATTGCCAACCACTGAAATTAATGCGTCAATGTTCTCTTCTTTCAGTCTTTTTAATATCTCATCAGAATGATCCACTGTACCATTATTAGAAGAGGTGTCATGAAACGGATCGACCCTGGGCGACTGGCCAAGAGTTCCTCCTTCAGAGAGATCGAGGGCTGCGACAATTTGCGGGCTGAGTGTAACCAGTCCGCCATCGGGATAGCAATCGGGGTGCAGTAATCCTTCAAACCCATCGCGCATTCCGACTATCTCCCATCCCATCAGACCAGCTGCCTGGGAAGCGCCAGTAATTATGGTATTTATTCCCGGAAGATACCCGGCACCTACATTAATAGCGATGCGTCTGATAATGCCTCCGTGTCCTACATGTTTAATCATTATTATCCTGTTTTAATAGTGTTAACTTCAATATTAAGATTTCGGAGTGCGGATTTATCAGATCTTATTGAAATACCAAATCCGAAATCGCAAATCATAAATCCGTAATTTCCTTTTACTTTTCGCCAGTCCGTCCAAAAGCTTTGTCAATCATAGCCTGATACCGCTGAACCACTTCTTCCGAAGGTGTTTTGTAATCGTCGAGTTCGTAAACCACACCGAGCGATTCATACTTGCCAAGTCCAAAACGGTGATAGGGCAGCAATTCATAATCAATCACATTTTTGTGTGGTTTTATGAACTCCAGTACACCAAGGATATGTTCATCATCGGCATTCACACCGGGAATGAGCGGTGTACGTGCAATGAAATCAATTTTTGGAAATGTTTCGTAAGCTTTTTTGAAGTTGGCAAGAATACGTTCGTTACCAACACCAGTCCACTTCTTATGCCTTTCCGAGTTCATTAATTTAAGGTCGTGAAGCACGATATCGACATGAGGCAATACCTTCTCCAGATTTGCCCAGGGTGCATTGCATGCCGTTTCGATAGCAGTATTTATGCCTCTGTTGTGGGCTTCCTGCAGCAAAGCTGCCGCGAAATCAGGTTGAAGCATCACTTCTCCACCACTGATCGTCATACCTCCGCCGGAACTGCGATAGATGGAAGAGTCTTTCTCTACCTGTTCCATTACTTCACCAACAGTCATTGTTTTGCCAAACATTTCGAGTGCACCGGTCGGGCAAAGAGCGACCATTTCCTCAGTAGTGCCTGCGGCTAGCTGCCAGTTTACTTTTACTTTTGTATCGTCTCCATCCACAAAATAAAAACCACCTTCGGGGAAGGGTGCTTTAAGGCAAATGCTGCACTTTTTCCCGTCACATTTTTTTGGATCGTACGAAACTTCCGGCTTCAACCTGATACTTTCAGGATTGCCGCACCATTTACAGCGAAGGGAACAACCTTTTATGAAAACATTCGTGCGGATTCCAGGACCATCGTGGCTGCAATACCGCTGGATATTCAGAACTCTGCCTGTAATATCCAATATATTATTTGTCTGATTTATCATGATTCTTCCTCCTTATTTTCCAACATAAATACCAAGTGAGTCCGCTATCTGAAAAAACATACCTTCGGCGGGTACTGTTCTTACCTTGTTGATAGCCTCTGCAAGCGGAACGAACTTTATATCCGGAGGGACAAACGACACCATTACACCGTTTTTGCCGGCTTCGAGCGCCTGGATAGCTCCTGCACCGTAAGCTACACCCAGCTGGCGGTCGACTGCTGATGGTGCACCACCCCTTACCCATGGACCAATTACCATTGGAAAAGTCTCTTCTGCAATCCGCAGTTGTATGCCAGTTGCAACAGCCTGTGCGGCCTGCCCTGAACTGTGAATTACAAATTCACTGTTGGAATCGCTGGTTGCCAGTGGTGATAGCGATGCTTTAAGTGTGGATACCGGTTCTTCATTTTTGTGCTGATTGATAATTTTTGCACCCTGTGCAACCACTACCAGACCCCACGACTTTTTACCTGACATTTTATCTTTCAGATGTGCCGCCACATTTTTCAGATCGACAGGGATCTCGGGAATCAGCACGGCATCTGCAGCAACTGCAATACCGGCCTGGAGGGCGATCCAACCGGCTTCCTCCCCCTGTACCTCGACCACCGCAATTTTATGGGCAGCCTTTGCTGCCAGACGCGCACGGTCGAGCATATCTATTGTAAAAGTAAGGGCGGTATTAAACCCGAATGACACCGAAGTTGAAGCAATTTCATTTTCGATTGAGCGAGGAACACAAACTGCATTTAGCCCTTTCCGTTGAAGCTGGTAAAGTATTGTAAGACCTTTTCCTCCTACTATCGAAATTACTGCATCGATCTTTTCTGCCTTTAGTTTTTTGAGCAGCTCATCCGACATGTCCACCTCTTCAACCATTTCGTCCTTGTTGATTGTGCGTACATTGAACGGATCGATCCGGGCCGACTGGCCAAGCACGCTGCCTGTATTCGGATCTAAATTCAAAACCCGGGGATTGATCTCAATCACTCCGCCATCGGGATATTTTTCGGGATGAAGAATACCTTCAAATCCATCGAGGATACCTACCAGCTCCCAGCCCAGCTTGCCTGCGGCAAGAGATGCTCCTGCAACCACGGCATTTATCCCGGGAATGTAACCGGCGCCTACCATTATGGCAATGCGTTTACGTCCTGTATCTTTACTCATAATTATTTAATATTGGTTCTTTACTTGTTTTGTATTTTTTACCCNCAACCCCCCAAGGGGGGCTTCATAACTTTCTGGATTTCAACAAGTCCCCCTCTGGGGGATTTAGGGGTTAAAAGATCAATAATTAAGGCATGGCAATCTGCCATGCCTTAATTTACTGCTTATTTATTGTTAATCTATTCGCAGCGCTGCAGTGTACGATCTATGATCTCATTCTGCACTCCCACATGCAGCTTGGTGAAGAAGGCGCTGAAACCAGCCACCCTCACCACGAGATCGCGGTATTTTTCCGGGTGTTTCTGTGCATCCCTGAGTATCTCGGTGTTCAGCACATTGAACTGAATGTGATAGCCACCGTTATCGAACAGAGTCTTGACCAGACGCAGCACATTATCCCTGCCTTTTCGGGTATCGAGTTGATCAGGCGGTAGTTTCATGTTCATGTGCGTTGCGCAATATGCAACTGCATCAATACCTTTCGCTGCAGACATCACCAACGCAGTCGGTCCGTTGACATCGGTGCCCGGCATGGCTGAGATACTTCCGTCGGTGAGTGCCACTCCGGCCTTCTTGCCGTTCGGCAGTGCCCCGCACACCATACCAAAGGGGTTGTGTCCACTCTTGGTATAGGCATCGAGTGAGGTTTTGATGTCCTTGGTGATATAGTTGCCACCGCCATCAACATTATTAAATGTGTACAAGATGGTGTTGTAAACCCGGCGGACGAACTTGTTCACCTCAGGGATGTCGTTGCCGTGCTTGGGTGCTTCAAGGCACATCTTACCTATTTTTGCATATTCCCCTTCGAAGTTGGCCGCAAGGGCTTTCTTCAGCTCGGCCATAGTCACTTTCTTGTCATCGTACACTAATTTCTTTACAGCCATTAGCGAGTTGGCCGCATCCACGCCGCCGATGGATATCTGGGCGACCGTGTAGTAATTGGCCCCGCCGTCCCAGGTTTCGGTACCGGTTTCGATACATCCGCCGGTCAGAACAGAGCGCCAGGCGCAGGGGAGGAAATCCGCCTGCAGGATGTTTGAAATCCAGGCTGCATGGCGAAGCGTATCCTCACAGAATTGAAGCTGCTTCTCGAAAGCTGCATACAATTCTTCGAAATTTTTGAAGTTCTCGGGGTCCCCGCTCTTGGGTCCGATCTGCTTCTTGGTGCGGGGATCAAAGCCATTGTTCATGGTCAGCTCGATGATTTTGCCGAGGTTGGGCTGGCCTTCCACCGGGTGACCGGTCTCATAAGGGATGTAGCTTCCTACACAGGCCCCGATACAGGTGCGACGGGCTTTCTCCAATGGGAGATAACCATTCCTTTCGGTGTATCCCCAGAGGTTCAGGGCCCGCTTAAACATCACTTCGGCGTTTACGAATTGAGGCATGCCCACACCGGTGCCTATCACATCGAGGACCTTTTCAAGGAATTTGCCGCTCATNTGTTCTGTGTATGCGCACGACAGCGGAGGTTGCGGCAGAGCGAGATAGGCTGCTGAATCCAGAATCACGTAGTCCATTTCCGCGGTGGCATCTTCACCATTCTCGGTATAACCGCCGAGGGTAATGCTCTGTCCCAGATCGGCGGAGTTCTGCTTAGCGATTCTCTCGCCATAGTAGTAGCCGATTTCATTCAACTTGATGGTGAGGTTCTCGAACATGAAGACAGCGTCGTCATAAGTAACAAGCCCTGCGGCTTTGTCGGCCTGATAGAAAGGCTCCAGGTTTTGCCCCAGATAGGCTTCGGAGTAACCGCAGCCGATCTGCTCGAGTTCTGCCACGAGGTGACAGAAGAAGTGACTTTGGATTGCCTCCCTCAGATTCCGGGCAGGATGCTCGGGAACCCATTCGCAGGTTTCTGCAATAGCGATCAGCTCTGCTTTCCTGGTTTCATTTTTCTCTTTAGCAGCCATCTCCCGGGCCAGCTTGGCATAACGATGGGCAAACCGGATCGCTGCTCTCATCACGATGAGAGTTCCCTCATAGAAGTAGAACTTGGACATGTTTGGCAAACGCATCTCGAGGGCTATCTGCCGCTCCTCTACCTCCTTGATCATGCTGGCAAGACCCTCCCGGTAAACCCGTGGGTAGTTAAGATTACCACCGCCGGCCGGCCAGTCAGAGAACGATCCAAAAAGGCCGGCGTCGGTAGCCAGATTTGGGCTATATCCAAATCGCTTCTTAAAGATCTCTTCGACCCTGGGTTTCATCGCACGCTTGCCCCAGTAGTCGAGCGCCCACTGGTTGGCCTTCTTATCTTCCGGAGTCGGCGACTTTTCGACCGTCTTCTCTTCTAACATCCAATCCACCTGCCATTCGGGATAGGGGTACATGGCATTGGTCTTGCCTGCCATGGCACCGACAAATAGGTTGTCGTCGATATACAGTTTCTTACGGTCGAGAACGGCTGCCAGGAATTTGGCACGTCTGAGTACCTGGTTATCTCCAGCGGTTTCCCCATAGACATCATACATGATCCTGACCCGCTCGAAGTCGAGTTCCGGCGTCGTACTCCTGAGTTGTTCTTTCAGCTGGTCAATCCGTTTCCTATCGGCTTTAACCTTTGCTGTTGAAGGATTTAATGTTTCTGTTTTCATTTTTTTCTCCATTTACACTTATAGTTTAACTAGTTCTTAATATTTATATAGTATTGTTTTCTTTCTTCATAGTAAAAGCAATTCTGAAAAACTTTTTACAGTATCAGCCTGCTTTTTAAGCAGTTCATTAAGCTTTTTTGCTTTTCTGATGCGGGTGGCAGCAATTTCGAGAATCCCCTTCCTGAAACTTTGCAGGGTGTACCTGAAACTGTCGTCATCAAATATTTTGCACATTACAATATGATCAGTAGGATCATCACACTCCTGTTTGCATTCGTGGCAGAACCCGTAAAGAACATTGATCCCGTTCACGACCTCCTGGGATGTCCATTGAATCTCCCCGTATCCTCCGAATTCATTGTGCCATACATGGCTCCATCTCCTTATATCGTGTCGCCAGCCTGAAACTGAAACCTGCCTGGTATCATCGAGAACGCCCAACCCCTGTGGTACAATCAATCCCGGTTCAGTCCCAAGGCAGGAGTTGTTGCTGCTTAATTCGGGCCAGTTGAATAACACCTCACGCTGGAATTCACCGTTCCTGGTAACCTTTGCTGACCAGCTCCCTCCAAAAAAATCACGGAATATCCTTGCTGTTAACTCAGCCATAATTTTGTTTTAAATTGAAGGGATTCAGTAAATTGTTTTTTTGAGTCTAAAAAAAATCGCCTCCGACATATCAAAATTACGGGTGATTAAAGCCGGCCGCAATACTGACGTGTCAGTATTTTTACTATTTTTGGAGACATTAAGTTATATATCATACTCATATTCAGCGCTTAATGCCAAAATCATATAGTTATAGCATTTATTTTGATTTTATTGAATCGTATCTGCCATCAGGGTTTCTGAAGATAAATCCGGATGATCCGATAATGCTAAAACTCGAGGAGCTGACAGGTGATAATGACCAGTACTTTCAGGTTTTCGATGTGGGGCAGATGAAGTTTCTGTTTACCAGTAAAAATATCTTTCATTTGCTCGGCATTACAGCTGAAGAAATTAATCCCGGACATTATACGCAGCGTATACATCCCAATGATGAAGAGAGGCTTGGACAGGCCAGGGCACGTGTTTACAAAATGGAGATGGAGATATTCCAGGCACAAAAGGGCAGCGCATTGACATCATACAACCTTCGGATTCGCAATTCAGCTGGCAATTATAATAACCTGTTTGTTCAGGACTATTTGTTTTTCAGTCCGATCCCATACAAGGCGGTATTTCTGATACAGGTTATTACAAATATCGACTGGTATAAAATGAAGAAAGACCGTTTTCATCACTATGCCGGAAATGATCTTTCGCTGTTCAGATTTCCTGATCAAAAATTGCTGGAAATTGGTCCTGATCTGTCGTATCGTGAATTTGAGATCATCGGACTGATTGAGGCAGGTCTGGGCAGTAAAGAGATTGCTGACAAATTATTCCTGAGCATACACACTATAAATACTCATCGCTCCAATATTCTTGAAAAGACAGGTAAATCTCAGATCTCCGACCTTATTTATGAGTACAAGGAGAAGGGGTTGCTGTAAGGAATCTTCCAAAAATAATCCACCCTGTTCATAATACGTCAAAGAACTTAGATCCGGGTTCTTTAGTCAACCCGGCTATGTTGTTTCTATGATTTCCTCTTCCCTGTTTTTACAGAATCCTGAAATACTTCCCAGCTCAGTTCCGCCCCGGCTTTCATATCCTCCCAGGCATTCCCGCTTGCTTTCTGTAGTTTGTCTACCTGATCCTGCACCTTTGCCTTTTTCAGAAACAGATCTTCTATCTGTCGATGGTATTCAGCCTTCATCTCTTTTACTGCTTTGTCTGCTATCTTTTCGAGTTTGCTGATTTCCCCATCCAGTTCTTTTAGCCTGGCATCCATCTTAACAATATATTCTCTTTTGTTATCCATAAACTGATTTTCCTATAGAGGAGAAGAACAAGGTGAGTTGAGGTTTGTGTAAAATGTATCTGATCAAAGGTATCCCCTGTATAAGCTGCCATCAATACGGATGAATCTGTATTTTTTGTAGTATTGTATTCACATTGATTAACGAGCCTCTTTTGGACTACAATATCGACAGATACGAGGATTACAGCCTGTTTTATAAGTTCTTTGTAACTTATTCTGATCAGAATTTCAAAGGGATCAGTCTGGATGATCCGCTTATGAAGGAGCTTGACTATTACATGGACAAAAACCTGCAGCTCTTTTATATAGCCGATGTAATACAGCTGGATATAAAGTTTATCAGCAAAGGATTGAAGTCCATGTTTGGTCTTGACCAGGACAAAATAAAAACCGGATTTTTTCTGACAACGACACATCCCGATGACCTGAAACGTCACCATCTAGCCAGGTCGAAGCTGATAAGTGTTGCAGAGGAGCTTTACATTCAGAAAAGCGGCACTAAGATTATTTCGGCTAATTTCAGGGGGAGAAAACCGGAAAGCAATGAATATGCAGATTATCTCTATCAATGCTTCATCTTTTACAGCAAAATTCCCTACGAATCAACATTTCTTATACTTGTAATTACTGATATTTCTGAATTTGATAAACCATTTAAAGGTTTTCATTACTACATCGGAAATGACCCAAAAATTTTTCGTTTCCCTGATAAGGAGCTACTTACTTCCGGGCTTATTTTTTCACATACTGAATTCAGGCTCATTGAACTTATTGAGCAGGGTTTTAGCACAAAAGAGATTGCTGATAAGCTTTGCAGGAGCCCTCTGACAATCAATACCCACCGGAGCAATATCATTAAAAAGGCAGGCAAAACGTCCACCACGGAGGTGATACGTGAACTAAAAGAAATGGGGTTGCTGTAGGGGTCCCTCGCTGGCTGGCCTGGGAATCCGAAGACACGTTACTCTATGAACATCGGACCAATCCAGTACAACTTTCATGTAAATTGGTGTAACACCGGGGAGATCCCTCTCCCGCTGGCGCGGGATCGGGATGACACGACTTTTTAGGGTAGGGTGGGGAAGAAGCGGCGATCCGGATCTGAAATTTATTAATAAAGAGAAACCTGCACCGGATCGCCGCTTCTTCCCCTATTCCTGTCACCAACACGAACATGTCATCCCGAACGCAGTGAGGGATCTCCCTGATGGTAAACAAATTAATGGGAAAGGCTTTTCAGGAATGCAGATTACTAACGGGGAGGCCACCCCTCATTCAAAAGGTTACCCTTTACACACATCTACCATTTTAAATCTTACGCGTTAATTATGTGTGAATTTCATATTGTTATAGGGAACATATTTATTTTATCGCATATATTTCTTACTGCTTCACAATATGTATTTAATTACTTTTTGTCCTGCGGAATCACATAAATCCCCATTACAATTAATTATTCGGTGATTGGTAAAATTATAATAAATCCTGAAAGGATTTAACAAAGGCACCACTGTATGTGGTGCGATATGAATAACCTCCGGTGCAACCGGAGGTCGGCATCCCCCACCACTTATCAGCTCTGCAGGAGCTGAATATGTTGGCAAAGTGAAGTATTTCTTATCTATTCTTATCACCGAATATATTAAGGCCTTTCAGGGCTTGCGGTCAGGAGGGTGACCACTACCTCCGGTTGCACCGGAGGTTATTCATATTCAGTCATATTCATGACTACTCTATTAAGCCCCATGCAGGGCTTTGGACCTTAACCAATGAACATTCCCAAAGGGTAGCGAAGAGTTGTAGAAATGAAGTACCCTTATCCAATAATCTGATAATGCATTAAAAAAGAAGATGTGTGGAAAGGGGAGTTTAAAAGGAGGGGAAACTATTGAAGCACATTCCTCTAAAAAATACAATTCTTAGTTTGACAGCTATGGAGTAAATCGCTGATTAATGACTGTATCTGATTCATCATTAATACAAAAATCCACAGGACCCAAAATTTCTTTTGTGCCTGCGGATTTAAAATTGGAAATCCGTATAATCTGACCCGGAATATTATCCTATCCTGCCTCCTGACTTCAGAGAATCAGCTGTTGAAGGCAGCTTTGCCGTTGTCCTTTTCTTCCATTCCTCTTCCAGCAATTCTCTGGCAGCCTGCTCCAGGAATTCCGGAGCTGCCCACTTTTGCACATCAAAATTGTTCTTTATATAGCCATGGCTCAGCATGAAATCCTTGCCAATTTCGACTGAAACAAGGTTTTGTGGAGACAGGTTTGGCACCATATCGATGAGCCTAATTCCTTCGTATGTATCTTCTACATCACGATAGAAAGTCTGTTTGTCGAGAATTGCAGCAGCGGCATGCTTGTGCTCATTGGCCCATCGTCCTACCTTTATCATGCCCTTCAGAAAGGCAACTGCCAGTTCCGGATGCTTCTCCGCCATAACATCGCTGCAGGTTATGGTAGCAGGAATATTGGCAATCTGCAAGGTCCAGTCGGGATACCTTGAAAGGTCTTCAATCGACTTGAATTTACCTGTTGTTTCCGAAAGCACACTAAGGACTTTGCTCTGGCTGTACATAGCATCGATTGCCCCTTTTTCGAGAGCAGTCTCCAGAGGGCGGAAAGCCAGGTCGTGCTTATGATCGCGACGAAGCCACAGTTCAGACGGATTCTCCATCTCAGGACCCATCATCTCAGGATTATCATACCAGTCATCTGGGTAAGGGAATTCAACGATCTCGACATCTTTTCTTGTCATACCATTAATTTTCAGCATCAGTTCTATCCCCTGCTCTTCCTGTATCCCCCACCAGTCGGTCTTGATTTTATTCTGGCTTCTGGAAAGTCCTATTTTTTTCCCTTTAAGGTCGGCCATGCGATAAATATCGTCCCTTGAGCGTACCATCATTACCCCACCTTCTCTTGGAGCATGAGTAACTCCGAGGAGTCTTGTTCTGCGGATATCTGCTTGAACATGAATGGGCGGAAATAATCCACCAAACCGAATGACATTATCCATATTATGGATATAGTGCGGATACCAGTCATTCTCCTTGCGGGCGCGCAGATAGAGGTACTGAACATCCATCTTTTTATAGATTTCCTTAGTCCATCCCAATTCCTGATCGACATTGCTTGCCGATACAAGAGGACAGTTGGTGTAATAAACTTCTTTCCAGTCGAGTTTAACGGTTTTCAGCTTGCCTGCTTTCTTTGCGTTTGCAATGATAGCATCCATGTCGGGAGCTGTTCTTTTTACTTCACTTGCCATAGTCAATGTTTTAAGATTATTAATTGATGAAGAATTTTAAGTACATTTAAGTATAAAGTGCTTTCTGAGAAAGAAAGTAAAATTACACCCTGTCAGAACATCAGACAATACTTGAAAAAGAGTAATTTTTCGTATGTTTGATATCTATTTTGAGGAAGCCCTGAAGTTTAAAATGAACTATGACAACAAGCTATTACGATTATAATTTGTTTTTTAAGTTTATTGAAACCTATACACCTACAGGATTTTATGGGATTGATCCGAATGATGCTTTGTTGGAGGAACTTGAAATAATAATGGAACAGAATAATCAGTTCATCTACGTCGCGGATGCAATTCAGATGGAAATACATTTTACGAGTAAGAGAAGCAAAGCACTTCTGGGGATACCGTCTGATGAACTAAGCTTCTACCATTTTATGGAAGCAACGCACCCTTCGGATATTCAGCGACTTAATTTAGGCAGAGCCAAAATAGTCAAGTTGGCACAGGATCTTTTCATTGCAGAAAAAGGATATACTTTATTGTCGACAAACTACAAGTACAGAATCCCTTCAGGAGAATTCTCTGATTTTCTGGTTCAGTGTTATTTATTTTATACCACAATTCCTTATAAAACAGTCTTCTTTCTTAAAATACATACTAATATAGACTGGCATAAAAAGATCAAACATGGTTACCATTATTATATCGGGACAGACCTCTCTTACTTTAAATATCCGGATAATGATATGCTGATGAAAGGCAATATTTATTCCGATCGTGAATTTGAGATCATAAAACTTATAGGGGCTGGCCTGGGAAGTGATGAAATTGCTGATAAATTGTTTGTGAGTGTACATACGGTGAATACACACCGGAGAAATATTCTGGTGAAGGCCGGAAAAACTCATATATCTGATTTGATCTATGAGCTGAAAGACCGTGGAGTGCTTTGAAAGATCGCCAATGGTAATTCCACCAGGGTGAAGATGGGGAGGGTGTGAGAATAGGAAACTTAGGCTTCAGGCCGATTGAAAGATTTTTACCAGCTCAATTCCTTCTCCTTTTCCGAGGTTACGCGAGTATTGCTTGTCCATGGGGTTATTCCAGTGTTCATGAACCCCGAGACCCTTCATAGGGATATTATCACCATTCGGAGCATAGACGATGCCTGCAGGCCAGTTTTTCGGATCTGCCGCCTGGTGAAGGTAATCATCCACACCGGGCTCGCTGATATATGGAACAGTATGCTCAGGATTTGAGAACTCAGTTCTTAGAAAGTCGACAGCAACAGATTCTATTGCCACAGGATCGAGTGACAGCATAAGTGAAGAGCTCCAGTGGTTGTTAAAAGGTGGCATCAGGAATTTAACCGGAAGTCCGTTCCAATTCGATCCGGACCACAGGGCATCAAGAATGTAGAACAGGTTTTTTTCACCTGTATACCTGTTGCCCATGATATCTACAAGCACCCTGTAATAACCGTAACCTTTCCTGCTGCTGTCGGTGTTCAGTCCGGGATGCAGGTGTGCGGCTCTGGGCCGGACATGTGTTCCGAAATGATTCTTGGCGCAAAGAGTAATTCCCGCCAGATTATGCCCTTTCATTGCCGGAAGGTTGATCAGGTATTCAGTCTCTTCCATTACAGTGTATAGCTTATCCGAACCGGCTTCGCTCATGACACTCTTTTTATCTGAATAGAAGATAAGGTCTGAGGCACTCTCTCCGGACTTAATCCTTCCGGAGGTGTTGCCAAAACTCGAGAGATAGTTCACTTTTGGAAACTCGGCATAGTATTTTAAATATTCATCCTGGTAAAGGTTCCTCATGGTATCTCCCACAAAGATGAACTCCTGAGGTACTTCTGCCACATTAACCAGTTGCCTTAACATAGCATGAACAATTTGTGGCGATGTTTCGAATGCCAGGGCCAGGGGATTACCTTTCTGTCTGACATATTCCTGATTTATCGCTCCTGAAGCGGCTGTCCTGTTCAGCTTAAGATATATCTTCTCACCTGTTTTGTAGGTGACATCTCCTTTCCCCCTTTTCAGGTTGTGATACCTGAAAATACTGTTCCATGCATCAGCTGTCTTTTTTTTGCCAGATATTGAACATAGTCCGTCCGCAAGCATCTTGTCGACAATATTCTGGTTTGTATTTTTGTCCATGAACCATGCATCGTATTTATCTTCACTCATCCCGGCTGAAAGAGGCAGATTGGCACATGTGGGATTTGTTGCCACAGGATTCCATACCCAGCTCACCCGTCCTGGCATAATGCCTTGTCCTTTTCCCATGGGTTGGTTGGGGGTATACAGGTCTTCAGTCAGATTTCCAGAAATACCCGGCTGATTATTTCCATGGATGTCTTTCGCACCTGAAAACAGACCGGTTGTTCCCTGAGCTTTTATCACACTTTGAAACAAGCTTATCTGGATCGGTACAAACATCAGACTTTTAATGACTTTACGCCTGCTTAAAATTTTTGGTCCCTGCTTCTCATGAGAACTATAAACATGCTTATTATCAGGAGTTTCATTCTTTTTCATTTTAACATGTTTTTAAGGTGGCTGTGAATGTAAAAAGTAACTAAAAGTACTGAAAATATCAACAAATATTAGAATTAGCAAACTTCATATTACGGTTTTCAGGGCATTGCTTATTTGTGGAAAAGCCAGTGCCCCTGACCGCCCCACTCGGGATCAGCCTGACCATATCAGGCCGGTGCTAAGTGCTTGTTATTAAATTTAATACGATAGTTTCAATATAACTGGCCAGATGTGGTCAAGCTGTCTGGCTTTTATCCTCCAATAGTCGCCTGATCTCATTAAGCTCTTTCTTTAAATCAGTGTAATTAAGACTATTCCGATAGGCCATCATTATAAGTTTGATCGAAACAAGAAGTATTCCAGCTTCCAATAGAAGGTTATGCGTAAAACCTTTCACAAACAAAGCAACTGTAAAAAGCAAAAATGTAATTAATATTACAATAATTGTCCACGGATCAAAATATTTCGTCATTTTGTACCTTTTAGTTATCATTAAGCACGAAAATAATTAATATTTGTGTGGTTGTATCCACACTCTTAGCATTAATTGGTTTTTTGATTATTTAAAAATTTCATTATTGTCTCATTGAATAATGCTGGCTGCTCGATTGGTATCAAATGCCCGGACCGTGGGATGATTTCCCTCTTAGAATTAGCGATTCCTGCATTTATTGCTCCAGCATGCGCATGAACATCCGGAATATCGAATTCACCCACAAGAATCAGAGCAGGTACTTTAATTTCCGAAAGGGATCTTACGGCAACCTTTTCTGCAGGTTGGGTAGGCACATTGTTCTGTCGGGCAAAATTCGGAAGTAACTTCATTACCCTTTCTTTTGCAACAATATTCTCTGAATAAATTTCATATGGATCATCCTTTATAAAATATTCATTCACTTTACCGGAATCAGTAATTTTTCGGGCATCAAAGTGGCCTCCCCGGGTTTGCATATGTGATGTATAACCAAATCCACTGACAACTGCACCCACTAGCACTAAACCTTCAACTTTTTCAGGGTATGTGAGCGTGAAATCAATAGCAAGACGACCACCAGAAGACATTCCGAATATAATTGCTTTATCAATTTTTAATTGAATAAATAACTGGTTTAAATCAGTTATATGAGAGTATTTAGCTTCAGGATCTGAAGATTTGCCATACCCACGTCGATCGTACCGTACAACTCTGTATGTTTTTGCCAGCATAGGGAATTGTTCGTCCCATATTTCACGATTTACCATTCCATCATGTAACAGAACAATATACTTACCGTTGCCAGCTACTTCATAGAATAGCTTTCCACCATCAACAAACACATAACCTGTATCAACAGTTGAAGAATTTAATTGCTCAGAATTCTGAGATAGTAAATTTGCAAATGCTGAAATTAGCAGATAAAAAGTAATCAGGCTCTTTCTCATAATGTTTCTGTTTTTGTTGCTAATTATTTTGTCTGTTTTTAAATACTTTGTTCAATGCAATTTACGACAGGTAAATCATTTGGCAAATTTTATTTGCTGATGTTAATTCGATTTTAAACTAAGTATGATTGTGAGTGTGAGTGTGGGAGCGAAGAAAAAGTACCCCGAACGGACAAAAGTTGCAACCAGATTAAAGGGATTTTACATCCGATAAACAAATTTCAAAAGCTGTGCAAATTGACTAAAACTGAGAGAGCCATTGACCTTTACCCCCTTTGGCCGGTAAAGAACAACATGAGAAAGTTACTTCACAGAATTCATACAATTCATCCTCAGAAATAGTGGGGTTTCGGGAAGTTCTTTAAGAAGGTATGGAGACAGGGAGAGTGGGAGAAGAGGTGATTGAATGAGGAAGAAGATCGGCCTTGCAACACCTGAATTATGATATTAATCCCAACCATCAATGTCATTAAAGAATCAGAAAATATATGCCTCATTTACTTTCTTAATGCTGATTTATGTCAGCCTAATTACTCTCACAACCACAGTATTATCGAATAATGATTCCCTAGGTTTGTAATGATTTTATCTTAAAATAAAAAACTCACATTCTGATTGATATTTCAACGGGTTTGCTGAAAGTTGCCTGTATCCAAACCAATAGATCTTTACCAACCATCGCAGTTTTAATCATTTGTTTTTCCCCGTTTATGGTAACGTTAACCGACGCATTGCCTTTCCAGTTTTCGACAGTTATCGCAGGATTGATAATCGTTCGCATTGGTTCTATTGAGAATGTACAATCGGTTGTATTGTCTTTCTGTGAAAAAACAATAGTGCGGCGGATCCGGTCAATTTTTAAAAGTACGCAATGATTGCTGATCATCTGGATTCTTCCCGGATCCAGCCAGGTTTGTATTTGATTTCTGACCTCATCATAATTATAGGGTTTGGAAATCCCTGTCAGCATTACATGTCTGCGGTATTTTCGTCCGGTTGAATCCGTAAGGTAATGATCGCTAAAATCAACACCCAGCTTGCCATAGAAACCTGCACTCACCAGGGATGTATGGGTAACCTCATTCTTATTGGATGCATAGGACCGGGAGGTTTTACCCCAGTCGGCAGCATTTTGTCCGTAAGGTTCACGTCCGACCGGCCAGTGCGAAAAATTCCAGGTAGTTTTGTGCCAGCTAATCTGGGTTTCGATGTTGATCCCGGGCCAAATTTCAGGATATGCGGGATCCTGGCTGTAGACGATAAAAAAATCAGGAAGATTGTTTTTAAAATGGGCGTCGTAGACTATCTGGGGCCACTTCCAGGAATCTTTTGCATAGGTGTTGTTTGTGGGCTGAGGGAAGAAGATTTTCGCTGAATCATTAATACTGAAGACTGATAATGCAGGCGAATTACACATATCACCTGCTTCTACCAGGGATCCGCCAAGCGGCATTATTTCAATAATTTCGGGACCCCAGCTCCGGCGGTGCTCAACATCCAGGTTGGGGATATCAATAAATTCACGCGTTCCTGTTCCGTCGGGATAGAATGTCCAGTATTCATCGTAATAGGGGAATAGTGTGCCTTTATGATCTTCACCTGTGAAGTTATAATTTGGATTCATCGGAATTCCGTGCCAGTGGATGATTTTCCTGACTTCATTATCTTCGACAATGGTTACTGATTGTCCATACCGTTGCCGGTCTGACATTGCTTCATGGCAACCGGGAAATACGGAATCCCCGCTTTCAAAAAACTCAAAATTCAGCAAAAACTGGTTTGTTAACCTCCAGGCAGGAGCATTATTGGCCCGGTCCCAAAAAACAAACTTGATATTTTTATCATTGGCAAATTCTTTTCCAAACGTAATTACAGTGGCATCACCTTCAAATCCAGACCAGGAAAAGTTTCGTTTTACTGCCTTAAATCCAGTATTGTTATCATCCAAATCATCAGTTGGAGTATTAAGGACTTTAAGGTTTTTAAAAACTGCTGTTTTTGGCTTCAGATCATCTGAAACCATGCAAACCAAAGCAACAAAATACTGCTGATCGGGTGCAAGCCAACTGTATTGTGGTGCAACTTCCATCCAGTCGTTTGTTGTGATACCCCATTTTTCGAGTTTTGTTCCATAATAAAAATGAAAAGTGTTTGAAAGTGATTCGTGCAAAATCCTGATTTTTTTGTTTGTGGAACGGTATGGAACCGAAAATGTCATACTGTCAAGCCTGGCTTCGTAGCGGGAAGGCGCAATAATATTTTTTGGATCATGAACATTTTCAATATTCTTCTGACGGTCATATTGATTGATAAAGGTGATTCCTGAATGGTTTGAAACAGCTATCATTGTATAATTAGAGACATCTGGTACTCCGTCTTTATTTGCAATCAGTGCCAATCCAATTACATCGTCATCGACAAATTCTGCTTCAGCATAAAAATTCCCTGTTAAGGGCTTTGTGTTATATAAGCCATAGAACCCTTTCTTGGAGTTATTTGTTATTTGCAGTGAACAATTATTGAGTTTGAAAATACCGTTAGTGGCATCATTTAACTTAACTTCATTCCAGTTCTTTAAGGAAGTGAATCCTTCATCAATCAGAATATTTTTATCCTGTGCGACAGCTAAATTGATCTGACAGAAAAAAATTGTCAATAGGAGGTATAGAGGCTTAAACGATAAAACCAGATGAAGAAATTTAGTCGCTTTGATAGCTGTCGAATTTGAAATGGTTTCTATTTGCATAGCAGTTTTCCTATTTGAAGACAGCATTGGTGACAGTTGTATAACAGGCTGACTCCAGAACAACTTCTGCAACTCCATTGATAACAGGAACAGAATCAGCACGCTGCATTCCCCTGGTGAAATCTGTTTTGTATACATTCATAATCTTGATATTCTCAGGAATATTACTGATAATTGCTTTACGTTGAGCACTGTTGTTCACCATGTGAATTGTGTAAATCCCATTTAGAATATCCCCGAAAGCAGCAGCTGTAATATTTGAGCCCTCAACTTCTGAAGGGATGGAAAATGAGCCCTCCGGTGTTGACCCAAGCTGTTTTAGATTCCAGAAACGTTGGGTAGGACGCAATGGCCCATTGTCGCCATACAAACCACTGCCGGTCAATACAGAATAATCGGTTGATAGCTGCCATTCCATAATTGTAACAGGTTGTGCATAATTACAAATCCTTAAATACAAATCGATTTCTGACAGTTGAAACCACTTTTCGAGAAAGTTCTGGGGGTAACGGTGCTGGGCTGAATTGGGCCCACCTTCTACAACCATTAGAGGCACATTCAGCTTTTGTGCCGATAATAGCCATGCTTTTAAATCAGGAGCTGTGCACCCATGCCAGGTGTGAAATCCCACAGCCCCTATATATTCATGGGTTGCAGGATCTTCCATGGCCGGAATAACGATTTTATTTGATCTTACAGTACCTGCACCGGTATCTCCAAGCAGCATTTTTGTGATTAATCCACGCGAAGCAAAATACTTTCCTATTTCTTTCACATAAAAAGCGTGTTCGTCGGGAGTTTGGTAGACCATTACACCATAGTCAATTTCATTGAAGCTGAATAATGAGAACTCAATTCCATAGTCTGTCTTCAGGTATTCGATATAATCAGCAATGGATTTACAGATTTTGTTTATCTTTTTAGTATCCAGGGAAATCTTTGGATCATGTTCCAGCCCCTGCCTGTTATGTCTGGAAGTGTCTGTTGCCCAAGAAGGTGGAGCCCAGATAGTCACTATCATTGGGATCTTTTGCTTAGCCAAAACCGTGGCCATTTTAATCTGGTCGTAGAAACCATTTTTTAGTTTACCAGCCCTGGCATTTATTAGGGGATCTTCATTTTCTTCGGGTTGCCATTCTCTCCAATCAAAAGCTATACGCCCCCAGGTCACCTGCAGATTATCCAGGCAATAATTTATTACAGCTGAATCTCTTCCCCAGTTGTAAACGCGATAATTGCTTCCTATTCCCTTAAATGGCCTTCCAGGTTTTGTCGGATCAAGCTTTATTTTAACATCTTCGCTATCAATGCTACCTTTTACTTTAATTGAGAATTTAACTGTCTTTTCCATACCCTTTTTTGCTTTGCCGTCGATCAGGGTAAAATAGACCTGGTATGGAGCTATAGGCTGATTTGGATCAGAATCGACAAACTTCTTGGCCGGCAGCGGGTCGTTTAAATACGATGGGCGATCGATATGGTTCTGTTTTACAATCACAATTGTGTTTTTGTCGGCAATTACTTCGTATTCCCGTTTATCGGTTTTTGCAATTATTCTATTGCCACTTGCTTTAACATAAGATGAACGAATCTCGGGTAGATTTGATTTGAGTTTAGCAGAACCTGTTTTGTTCTGACCTGAAAATATGTCAACCGTGCCATCAACAAATTCATTCCCTTGTATCTCGAAGCAAAAATAGGTGCCTGCCTGATCTATATCGGCAGAGGCACTAATCGATAAATCGATGGTTATGGTTCCCGGACCTGTTTCAGTGAATGTCTGGTTGAAATTCAATGGAAGTGCTTGAAGGATGTGAGACATTCTGGTTGTATTCCCTTCAAATGAATAAGTTTGAGAACCTTGCCAATTGCATCTTTCAGACGAGACACATCCGCTCCAGTCAGTCTTTATTGAGCGGAGAGATGTTTCGAAATTCATTTTTTCACCATCAACGTGAAAACTTCTTATATTTCCCCAGGGCATTATTTCTGCCTGCGGATAGCTATTAGGTAAGGAAATAAAAAGGATTAAGACTGTAATTAGAATTTGTTCCCTGAACATCTTTTCAAAAGTCTTGAGGTGTAGTTTTGTAATCATTTTGCCGGAATTATGTGGTAAGTACTTATTTACATTTTTTGAAGAAAACCAATAGTAACACTTATTGTCATCATAGCTGAGAAAGCCAGGGATTCAATTTAGTAAAATCAATTAGTACCAAAATGTGTAAGAGAATTTAGGTTAGCTATTCAAATATACTCCATTTCATCTTTTGTTACCGTATTTTTCTAAACTTAGTTTAATTACATATCCCTGCTAATCTTTGTATTGTCTGAATTTGTTCATCCCGCGAAATGGTTGGAAAACCTTTAATTGAATTTTGTTAATTTTATCTATAAATTAGAGAGGTGAAAATACATCGATTAAAAGTACTGGAAATGAAAGCAATAACTTTAAACTGTTTTAACATAGTAAGATTTAAAACCATTTTATCCTTTTTTTCCCTGATTATCGTAGTTAACAATAGCGTTGCCCAGTTTAAGACTGACAGGATACAGGATTCTGATCCCGATACAGCCTGGGTTTCTCCCAATAAGTCTGCACCATCATTCGCCACATATCAAATCTATCCTACTCCGGCAAGAGGGAGAGATAATTTCGGGAGTTTTATCATTTATCTCCCAAAAGAGTATAATTCTACAACGAAATGCTACCCGGTAATCTATTATCTGCATGGCGGAAATGGAAACCAGAGAGAGGGCCAATGGCTGATGAACGAAATAGACAAGGCCATAACAACTCTAAAAATACCCCCGGTTATTATTGTTAGTGTGCAGGCATTACCCATAGGCTGGTATTGCAATGCCAATGTTGGTGCAAAAGGTGTGATTAGCGGACCTGTCGAAGATGTTTTAATAAAGAACCTTATTCCATTCATCGATACTCACTATCGTACTATAGCTAAACCCTCTGGCCGTGGATTAGAAGGTTGGTCTATGGGGGGCTTTGGAGCAATAAGACTTGCTTTTAAGTATCCTGAAATGTTTGGTTACACTTCGTCTATTGCAGGTGCACTGATTGAATTTCAGGACGAACACAATCCGCAATATCTTGTCAATACATTTGGTCCTGCAACTGGTCCCGGCTCAGAAAAATCTATTGAGTACTTTAACTCAGTTCACCCGCGATTTTATGCTTCGAAAAATGCAGAGCTGATAAAGAAGAGTGTAAAACTAAGACTAATTGTTGGCGATCAGGATTGGTTGTATAACAACAATGGCAAACTTATAACAACAATTTTCAGTAATTATCTCGATTCATTAGGCATTAAACATGAATATACAGTTTTAAAAAATGTCGGACATATGGTACCCGCTGAATTTGCAAATGGGACAAGAGAATATCCTATTCAATTTTGGGTGGATGCATTTAAACCTATGTTTTCATCTCCGGCAATTGCGCAGCCGACGAAGTCAGATATGGTTCCTACCTCATTCGTAAAATAGGGGACAGGGTCTTTCAGATCAACGATCCTGGTGATAAAAGCACCAAAGGTGGCGGGTGGGGCGTCGACATGTATCTGGTTTG
>WSSedA1B3DRAFT_1000059_pt1 | contig 29519 bp, 29 predicted proteins | sample WetSurSiteA1Bulk_FD_9468 | JGI IMG/M metagenome (IMG submission 9468)
GTTGATTCCTTTCACACTACGGTGATGTTTTCCTGACCAGAAATAACCCAAAAAAGCCATATACTGACTATACGGCTTATCCAGCACAGTGTCATCAATGCTCAATTCCATTACTGGCGGCGACAGTGCCTATAAAACATTTTATACCACTAGCCCTGCATGGAAAGATACGGTGATTGTTCCTAAAGGTGGCAGTGTTAAATTACTGGTACCTATTAAAGATTTTACGGGTATGACTATGTTTCATTGCCATATTCTTGAACACGAAGACCTTGGTATGATGGGACTTTGGGATATTCAGTAAGCGTTATCTTATCCGCGCTTACGCGGGTTTTATTGGGCTGGCAATAGCCACCCCAATCTAAGCGACAGCAATTCAATAAGGTTTAAAACGATTTAAAAGTATATCGACTTCAGAGGCATATTGAATAAAAAAGGTCGGCGTTGGTCGCTGTAAAAAATCGCTGTACCCATTGAGAACATCAAGGTTGTTATCATCAATTCTATTGAAACCCATTGTCCAATCTGGAAAGTGTCTTTTTTGAATTGGACGCTTATAAACCAACCTTACATCGCGATGCCGTTCATCTTTTTCAATAGTAGCAAATAAGTTTTCTATGTCTTCCAGCTTGCCTTCAAGTGCTTGTATAAAAAAACCATCACGGTAAAGTAACATCCCCGTAATAGCTAATTTTTCATTTTTAGCTCTCGCTTTTTTAAGTAGAGCCTGTAGGTGTTTATCAGACATCTCTTGATTAGCAACACTTATATACACCAGACAATGAAGTGACATGGTTTAATCCTCGACAATATTATTTTGTAGTTTCCACACAGCGCGTGAATAAGCACGCATAGAATAGCACTGAATACAGGGTAGTTACAGACATAGACCCTGCTAGACAATAAGCACGGTTTACAAAATTATCAGCATAGTTCTGGTAAAACCCCAGTCGCACATGATATACAGTATAGGCTCACTGCTACATAGGTAATTTAGACAACTTGCTAATGGAGTATATTCGTCTCATGCGTCAAAAAATTATAAAACCCTCCACTTATTTAACAGAAGTTAAAACTCTTTCAGATCGTATCGTTGCCGCACAGCAACCAATTCGTATTTTGGACGCGGTGAAATGGGATGACAGTATCAAACAAGCGTTTTTTGATAGCCACTGCAAAAAACCACCCATTGTTACGGTAGATTATTATAAAAATCGTCCCTTAGGCTTTGATCCTTTAGAAAAGAAACAAGAATTTTATCAAATAGAGCGTGATTTAGTCCGTAAACTGGGGCAACTCAATCCGCTCAGCGTTATCATGCGCCGCATCTGCCGAGAATATAAAGATGTCGTGAATATGCTAGAAGAGCGCGGTACACAAACCTTTGCCAATATTTCTCAGGAATTATACGGCTCATCGGAAGACGTATTTCATGTCGGTGACCCCTCTATTGCCGATTTAGGTAGCATGATGGAAGAAACGCTCTCACAACTTGTGCAACTGGATTTTTTAGCCGAAGAACCCAAAACGATTAATGCCAGTGATGGTGTCGCTATTTTAAATGAACGCATACAAGCAGTATTTCCAGGTGAAGGTTTACGCGCCATGATTAGCGATGGCATTGTTGCCGATGCCGCGGCTGGTACGGATTACGTTAAATTACGCGCCGATGCTTTGTTTAATGCGCGGGATTTACGCATGTTAGAAGTGCATGAAGTCTGGGTGCATTTAGGCACAACACTCAACGGTTTAGAGCAACCTTACTGCACCTTTCTGGGTAAAGGACCACCCTCAGCCACTGTTACCCAAGAAGGCTTAGCGGTATTGATGGAAATCTTAACGCTAAGCTCAACCCCTAATCGCCTCATGCGGTTAATTGACCGTGTGCGTGCTATTACTCTTGCCGAACAAGGCGCGGATTTTATGGATATATTCGGCTTTTTTAGAGATAAAGGACGCGATAAAGAAGAAAGCTATATGCTCAGTAGTCGGGTATTTAGAGGTAGTAGTCCCGATGGGATGCCATTCACTAAAGACTTAACTTATATCAAAGGCTTCGTCCTGACCTATAACTTTATCCGCCTAGCCGTTCACAAAGGCAAACCCGATCGTATTCCGCTGTTATTTTGTGGCAAAACCATGATTGAAGACATGAAGGTATTAGTGGACTTAGTAGAAGAAGGCACTGTCACCGCCCCTCGTTTTCTACCGCCGCCTTTTCAAGATTTAATGGGGCTATCGGCATGGATGAGCTTTAGTCGGTTCATGACTTCTTTAAATTTCAGGCAGTTAGAACAGGATTACGCCAATATTTTGTAGGATTTAAGCCATTCGTGGTGTCGAACAGTCGAACCATGAACGGCTTAATTATTCAGTCTTCGACACACTGTGAATTATTTGTGCCGATACACCTTTGAACGACTAACGTGATCTGGATTTACCTGTACCACGTTTATTGTCATTCGATTTACTGGGTTTGGCAGCACCGCGTCTATCAGTCGCTTTAGATGGTTTTTTGCTGTGACGATAATCTTTTTTACCTGTCTCTTTATGCGGTGCATTCTTTTTTGGGGCATCAATGACTTTTAACGACACAGGTTCATAACCCGTATCAGCAATACGCGGAATTTGGCGTTTCAATAATTTTTCAATTTCCACCAATAAATAAGCATCTTCAGGGCAGACTAAGGAAATAGCCGCACCTGACAAACCTGCGCGTCCTGTCCGTCCAATACGATGCACATAATCTTCTGCCACTTGCGGTAAATCAAAATTAATAACGTGCGGTAAATCATCAATATCCAAACCGCGTGAAGCCACATCGGTGGCAACCAAGACCGACACTTTGCCAGTTTTGAAAAACTCCAAGGCTTTATTCCGTGCGCCCTGAGTTTTATCGCCATGTAGCGCGACAGTACGGATACCATCTTCAATCAATTGTTTTTCCAAACGATCTGCACCATGTTTAGTGCGCACAAACACCAACACCTGTTTCCAATTATTACTGCCAATCAGATACGACAATAACTCGCGTTTGTACTCTTTGCCTATGCCATACACTAACTCAGACACGTTATCCGCTGTGGCATTTTGCTTGGCAACCGCCACTTCAACAGGATTGTTTAATAATTGCGTAGCGAGGCTTTTAATCGCATTTGGTACAGTGGCAGAAAATAACAGGCTTTGGCGTTGTTTAGGCAACAAAGTCATCAATTGCTTAATATCAGGCAAAAAGCCCATATCCAACATTCGATCCGCTTCATCCAGCACCAAAAATTCCACATTCGATAAATTCACCGTGCGTTCGGTTATATGGTCTAGCAAGCGTCCAGTCGTTGCTACGATAATGTCACAGCCACGGCGTAACTGACGGACTTGCTGTCCAAAACTTGCGCCGCCAACGATGACTTCTGCGTGTAACGGCAAACCTGCACCATAAGTTTGAATACTCTCATAAACCTGCGCAGCAAGTTCACGAGTCGGCACTAAAATCAAGGCACGAACACGGCGCGGTGTTTGTTTGGGATTAAACGTTTCTGCCAGTTTTTGTAATAACGGCAACGAAAAACTCGCCGTTTTGCCCGTTCCTGTTTGCGCCCCTGCGAGTATATCTTTGCCCGCTAAAATCAGTGGAATAGCTTGTTGTTGTACAGGTGTAGGCGTGGTATAGCCTTGTTCGGCAATAGTTTTAAGTAAGATTTCGGTTAAACCGAGTTGGTCGAAAGTCATTAAAAATCTCTGATGAGTGGAGGATATAACAGGAGTGCAATAGCTTTCGCTATGGCAACAAAACAGTTGAAGCTATTTTACTCTAAGATGGGATATTGGGGGCATTGGCTTAGCGACCGAGGTACTTACAATGTGAATTTTTTACACCAATGGAAAAACCAACTCCTAAACAACAAAAAAAGAGCCTTGCGGCTCTTTTTTATTGCAAGACTTAATGTCCTGTTTAGTCTTCTTTCTCAGCTTCTTTGATACTAAGGCGGACACGACCTTGGCGGTCTATTTCTAATACTTTGACTTTAACGACATCGCCTTCATTCAGACGGTCGCTGACTTTATCAACGTGTTCGTCGGAAATTTGGGAGATGTGAACTAAACCGTCTTTGCCAGGAAGGATAGTGACGAACGCGCCGAAGTCCATTAAACGAACGACTTTGCCTTCGTAGATTTTACCAACTTCAACTTCTGCAGTGATTTCTTCGATTAAACGGCGAGCTTCTTCACCTGCGGCTTTATCGACAGAAGCAACTTTAACGATACCGTCATCAGTTAAATCAACGCTCGCTCCAGTCAGTTCGGTAATGTTGCGGATAGTTGCACCGCCTTTGCCGATGACTTCGCGGATTTTTGCGGGGTCAATTTTGAAGGTGATGATGCGTGGTGCAAAATCTGACATTTCACCGCGTGTGGCGGCTAAGGCTTTGTTCATTTCGCCCAAAATGTGCAAACGACCTGCTTTCGCTTGTGCTAATGCAGTTTGCATAATTTCTGCGGTGATACCATCAATTTTGATGTCCATTTGCAGAGCAGTGATGCCATCTTGCGAACCTGCGACTTTAAAATCCATATCACCCAGGTGATCTTCATCGCCCATGATGTCAGACAATACTGCAAAGCTATCGCCTTCTTTAATCAAGCCCATTGCAATACCTGCAACAGGGGTGCTGATGGGTACGCCAGCATCCATTAACGCCAAGCTGCTACCGCACACGGAAGCCATTGAGCTGGAGCCGTTCGATTCAGTAATTTCTGATACGACGCGGATGGTGTACGGGAATTCATCCATGTTTGGCAATACGGCGGCAACACCGCGTTTTGCTAAACGACCATGACCGATTTCACGGCGTTTTGGTGAACCGACAAAACCTGTTTCACCAACGCTGTACGGAGGGAAGTTGTAATGCAGCATGAACGGTTCTTTGTATTCACCTGCCAGTGCATCAATGATTTGTGCATCGCGTTGTGTGCCTAGGGTGGCAACCACCAAAGCTTGCGTTTCACCGCGTGTAAATAACGCTGAACCGTGGGTTCTGGGTAATACGCCTGTGCGGATGGTGATGGGTCTAACTGAATCTAATGCACGTCCGTCAATACGTCTGCCTTCAAGTACCGCATGACGCACGATACTGTATTCTAAGTGTTCGATAATGCCGCGTATGTCAGATTCTGCATAATTGACTGATAATCTTTCGACGACAGCATTACGAATGCTTTTCAGGTGTTCTTGGCGAACTAATTTTTCGGCAATGGTGTAGGCTTGTTTAATGTCAGCTTCAACGGCTTCTGCGACTAATTGTTTTAATTCAGCATTGGTTTCAGGCGCAGTCCATTCCACTTTGCCACACCCTGCGGCAGCGGCAAATTCATTAATGGCGTTAATCGCTGTTTGCATTTGTTCATGACCGAACAATACCGCGCCTAGCATAACTTCTTCTGATAAACCAGCAGCTTCAGATTCCACCATGAGTACAGCTTGTGCTGTACCTGCCACAACTAAAGTCAATTGTGATTCTTTTAAGGCGGCAGGAGATGGGTTTAATAAATACTCGCCATCTTTGTAACCGACACACGCCGCGCCAACGGGACCATTAAACGGTAGACCAGATACCGCCAATGCTGCCGACGCACCCAATAAAGCGGCAATTTCTGGATCAACTTCTGGATTAAGCGACACGACCGTGGCAATGATTTGCACTTCGTGGGTGTAGCCTTCGGGAAATAACGGGCGTATCGGGCGGTCAATCAAGCGTGAAGTGAGCGTTTCTTGTTCGCTGGGTCTGCCTTCGCGTTTGAAAAAACCACCTGGGATTTTGCCTGCCGCGTAGGCTTTTTCTTGATAATTAACGGTTAAAGGGAAAAAATCGCCGCCAGCGGGTTCTTTTTTACCAACGACTGTCACGAGTAAAGATGTACCGTCTACATCAATCATCACTGCGCCGTCTGCTTGACGGGCTATTTCACCCGTTTCTAGCGTAATGGTGTGGTCGCCGTACTGAAATTCTTGCCTAATAGGAGTCACTATGAAGTTCCTTTGAATGAATGGGGTTCATGAGGTGAAAAGCAACAACGGCACAAGATGTGCCGTTGCGATAAAGCGTATTACTTGCGTAAGCCCAAGCGTTCAATCAATGAACGATAACGACCTAGGTCTTTGCCTTTAAGGTAATCCAACAATTTGCGGCGTTGGTTTACCATACGCAACAAACCACGACGTGAGTGGTTGTCTTTTTTGTGTTCGGCAAAATGTGGCATCAAATGATTGATGTGTGCGGTCAATAAAGCGACTTGTACTTCGGGTGAACCTGTATCAGTTTCAGTTAAACGATAAGCTTCAACGACGGCTTTTTTTTGTGCTGCGGTAAATGGCATTGCTAATAATCCCTAAGATTAAAATGAAAACCGTTTTATAACGGCTAGTGTGTACTCCACGATAGGGTGTAGAGTCTGGGTATCAATCAGTTAGATTGAATAATTTTTTCGGTGCTAGTTTACCATTTAAAGTCATTTCTCCCAAACCGAGAAACAGCTGATTATGATAAATTCGCACGCTGCCTAATTGCGGATAGTCACAAGAAATGGTTTGCCCATAGCGTATCGCAGTCGTTTGTTCATCCGATAACTGCACGGCAGGTATAGCTTGTAAAGGTTCATCAACAGTAATTAAACACGCATTTAACTCCTCCGCTGTCATGGCGGTAAGTTGCTCAATTGTGTGTGCATTCGCTAACCGAAACTGCCCAGCTTGCAAACGCTGCAATACCGTCACCGTACCGCCACAACCAAAATAATGCCCGATGTCTTCGGCTAATGAGCGGATGTAAGTGCCTTTAGAGCAAAACACTTCTAAGCTAAGTTGCTCGTTAGCAAAATCTATCAGCTTTAATTCGTATAACGTAATATGACGGGCTTTACGGTTAATGGTAATGCCTTCTCGCGCCAACTCATACAATTTCTTGCCGTTATGTTTTAACGCCGAATACATGGGCGGCACTTGCTCAATCTCGCCTGTGAAGTGTTGTAAGCAAATATGGATTTGCTCAAGCGTCAATTCAGGTACAGGCTTAGTTTCCAATACCACGCCTTCTGCATCACCCGTATCCGTGATCACACCGAGTTGAATAGTCACCGCATAGCGTTTATCATCATCCAACATCATGCCCGATACTTTAGTCGCTTCACCAAAACACAGCGGTAATAATCCCGTCGCCAATGGGTCTAAACTGCCGGTATGCCCTGCTTTATTGGCATTAAATAAACGGCGTACTTCCTGTAAAGCTTTATTAGAAGAGACCCCTAGGCGTTTATCTAACAAAATAATACCGTGGACATTAAGACCTGATTTGCGTTTGCTCATGGGATAATTAAGGGTATTAGTGCAGATATTTATGCAATGACTGAACAGATGCTAACTTTTAAAACTAACACATCATCACTCCCATACTTTTGTAGTATGGGAATAATAATGGCTTGTATGGGATTTATTTTACTTTTCAGTTTCTTGCGAAGACTTAGGCACATCACTCAACAATTCTGCCACGCGCATTCCTGTATCAAACGAGGTATCGTAGTAAAAACGCAGCGCAGAAATGTGGCGTAAACGCATTCGTTTGGCGAGTTCGTGGCGTATCATCGGGGACAATTCATTGAGCAATTTAACGTTGTCTTTTTTACCTTGCTCGTCAGCATTAAGTACCGTGATATAAATTTTTGCCACAGCCAAGTCTTTGCTGACCACAACTTCGTTGATAGTCACAAAGCCTAAGCGCGAATCATCAATATCACGTTGCAAAATAAGCGATAGCTCTTTTTGCATTTGTGAAGAGACGCGGGCATTACGCCCGAATTCTTTTGTCATGATTACAGTTCCCGTTTAACTTCGGTGCGTTCAAAGACTTCGATTTGATCGCCAACGCGGACATCGTTGTAATTTTTCACGCCAATACCGCATTCCATGCCCATTTTAACTTCGGCAACGTCATCTTTGATGCGGCGCAAGGATTCCAATTGTCCTTCATAAATAACGACATTTTCACGCAATACACGAATCGGCAGGTTACGTTTGACAAAGCCATCAACCACCATACAACCAGCAATTGCACCGAATTTGGGTGATTTAAAGACACCACGCACTTCGGCAAGACCGACAATCGTTTCTTTAATTTCAGGAGCTAACATACCGCTGATAGATTTTTTAACTTCGTCTATCGCTTCATAGATGATGCTGTAGTAATGTAAATCGATGCCTTTTTCTTCAATCATTTTTCTGGCTGTGGCATCGGCACGGACGTTGAAGCCCATGAGAATTGCACCCGAAGCCAAGGCCAAGTTAGCATCACCTTCGTTAATGCCACCTACACCACCATAAACAACTTTTACTTCCACTTCGTCATTGGATAAACCAACTAATGAGCTACGCAAAGCTTCTAAACTACCTTGTACGTCGGTTTTTAAGACTAAGTTGACGGACGCTAATTCGCCTGTGGTCATGCGTGAGAATACTTCATCCAATTTAGCGGCTTGTTGTGCAGCATGACGAGTGAATTTTTTACGGTCTTCACGGTGTTTAGCCAGTTCTTTGGCAATACGTTCATTTTGTACGACTAAGAATTCATCACCTGCGTTAGGTGTGCCTGATAAACCTAAAATTTCCACGGGTTCACAAGGACCTGCGTCTTTAATGGGTTTGCCGTTTTCATTGAACATGGCACGAACTCTGCCATATTCATGTCCGCATAACACCATTTGCCCGTTTTCTAGTGTGCCTTTTTGGATTAATACCGTAGCAACCGCACCACGTCCTTTATCAAGGCGCGATTCGATGACAATACCTGATGCGGCACCTTCAACAGGGGCTTTAAGTTCTAAAATCTCAGTTTGTACAATCAGAGCTTCGATGAGGTCATCTATACCTAAGCCTGTTTTAGCAGAAATTTGTAAGAATTGGACATCACCGCCCCACTCTTCAGGCTGTACGCCAATGCTGGACAGTTCTTGCATGACTTTTTCTGGATTAACACCTGGTTTATCCATTTTGTTCATAGCGACGATAATCGGCACCTTTGCTGCTCTAGCGTGTTCGACAGCTTCTTTGGTTTGTGGCATCACACCATCATCGGCAGCAACAACGATAATAACTACGTCAGTAACATCGGCACCACGCGCACGCATAGCAGTAAATGCCGCATGACCTGGGGTGTCTAGGAAAGTGACAGAACCGTGGTCGGTTTTGACCTGATACGCGCCTATGTGTTGCGTAATACCGCCTGCTTCACCTGCGGCAACACGAGTTTTACGAATGTAATCCAGTAATGACGTTTTACCGTGATCGACGTGTCCCATAATGGTAACAATAGGCGCACGCGGTAATTCAACACGATTGTCTTCCTCAAGAGCTTGAGACAGCATTTCTTGCTCAAGATCGTCTTCACTTTGCATGATGGGTTTATGCCCCATTTCTTCAACCAATATCGCCGCTGTGTCTTGGTCGATAGTTTGATTGATGGTCGCCATAATGCCTAGCTTCATCAAATGCTTAATGACGACTGCCGCTTTGACGTTCATTTTTTGCGCGAGGTCAGAGACGATAATCATCTCAGGAATGGTCACGTCATAAACAATAGGTGCGCTGGGCATTTCAAATTGATGTTTGCCTTCAGGTTGAACGTTGCGTTGCGGGGCTTGTTGCTTGCCGCCTTTACGCTTGCCTCTTTTGCCGTCTTTACCTGATGAACGCGCACCGCCGTCGTCGGCACTTTTTCTATGCTGTCCGTCTGGTTTTGCGGCTTGTTGCCTGACTTTGTCAGCATTTTTCTTAATAGACTCTTCCAATCGACGCTCTTTCTCTTGTTGTTTTTTGCGGGCTTCTTCAGCCTCTTTAGTTTTGGCTGATTTTTCTTTATTTTTCTTTTCTTCTTTAATTTTTAACGCTTCAAATTTGGCTTCTGATTCGAGGTCTACGTCTACGTCTGACTCAATCAGTTGCTCAATTTCGATTTCAGTCACAGGCTGCTCTTCTATTTCAACAGCGGCTGTCACCTCTGGTTTGCTAACAGGCTGTTTAGCAATCGTTTCTTCTGGTTGCAGTTTTTGCTCAACGGCTATGGGTGGCTCTACGACAACGGGTGCAATAATTTCAGCGGGCGAGACAGTTTCACTAACGGCAATTTCTACGGGTTGTTTTGGCTCTTCGAGTTCGACTTTAAGTGACTCCGCAGGTTTCACCTCATCAACATCGGTGCGTTTTATGTACGTTTTCTTTTTACGCACTTCAACGCTAATTGTTTTCGTGGAGCTACCTGGTACACTGGCTTGTTTAATTTCGGTAACTTTTCTGCGTGCTAAGGTAACGCGACTCGGTGAGTTGTCACCTTCGCCTTGACCTTTGCCATGACTTTTACGCAAATGTGTTAATAAACGCATTTGTTCATCGTCATTGATGATGTCATCAGGTGTTCTAACAGATAATCCCGCTTCTTGCAGTTGTTTTAATAACTGATCCAACGGTGTTTTTACCATGTCCGCTAATTGTCGTACTGTTTTATCACTCATAATCCTACCCTTTACCTACTCTCGCTTTATGCCTATGCAAACCAAGGCTCACGAGCCTTCATAATCAACGTTTTTGCACGTTCTTCACTCATACCTGAAATATCTAGCAAATCGTCAACTGCCTGTTCTGCCAAGTCTTCCATCGTTACAATACCCTGACTTGCTAAACTGTGTGCCAAATCATGATCCATACCTTCCATGTCTAGTAAACTTTGTGCAGGTTGTGCTGTTTCGATTTTTTCTTCAGCGGCAATGGCGTTGATGAGTAACGCATCTTTTGCCCGACTTCTTAATTCATTAACCAATGGTTCATCAAAGCCTTCAATTTCTAACATTTCACTGACGGGAACGTAAGCAATTTCTTCGACACTATTAAAGCCAACTTCCGCCAAAATTAACGCGATGTCGTCATCAACACCGAGTTGGTCAATAAATAATTGTTTGATTTTACCTACTTCGGCTTCGGCATTTTGTTCTGCTTTAGAAGCATCAATGACATTGAGTTCCCAGCCTGTCAGTTGAGTTGCTAAACGGACATTTTGACCGCCGCGCCCTATGGCTTGTGATAAGTTGTCTGAACTAACCGCTAAATCCATGCTGTGTTTGTCTTCATCGACCACGATAGATTGAATTTCCGCAGGTGACATCGCATTAATGACAAACTGTGCTTCGCTTGGATTCCATAAAATAATATCAACTCGTTCGCCCGCTAACTCGTTAGTCACCGATTGTACGCGAGAACCGCGCATACCAACACACGCACCGACAGGGTCTAAGCGTGGGTCATTACTTTTAACGGCTAATTTAGCACGCGAACCAGGATCACGCGCCGCACCCATGACACTAATCATGCCTTCACCCACTTCGGGGACTTCCAAACGAAATAACGCAATCAGTAATTCGGGGGCAGTACGGCTGACAAATAATTGCGGACCACGCGCTTCTAAACGCACATCTTTTAAATAGCCACGAATACGGTCGCCAATACGCACGGGTTCACGCGGAATCATGTCTTCTTTGGCAATATAGGCTTCGATGTGTCCGCCTAAATCCATATAAACACTGCCTTTTTCAATACGTTTAACTACGCCTGTAACTAACTCACCGACTCGGCTTTTATAGGCATCAACAATTTTTTTACGTTCTGCTTCGCGTACTTTGTGAATAATTACTTGCTTAGCGGTTTGCGCGGCAATACGACCAAAATCCACTGATTCAATTTCTTCTTCGATAATGTCACCCACTTGTGCGGCTGGATTATCTAATTGCGCTACTTCTAACAAAATTTGCGTAGTAGGAAACTCAACATCACCTGCACACGCTGAATTTGCATCCACCACTTCCCATTGACGATAGGTTTTATAATCGCCTGTTTTTCTGTCTATCGCCACTCGCGCTTTAATTTGATTAACATGACGCTTGATAGTCGCAGTCTCTAATGCAGACTCGATTGCCTGAAAAACTATTTCTTTTTCTATTTCTTTTTCATTAGAAAAAACTTCAACTACCAGTAAAATTTCTTTATTTGCCATTGCGTCCTCCTTTTTCTATTAAATACTCTGGCACTAATCGTGCTTTACTCATGGCGTTAAAAGGCACTTCAAAAAACTGCCCTGCTTCTGAAAGTGTAATAATATTGTCTTCCACTTTTTCAATCAGCCCCGTTATTTTTCTACGACCATGAATGGCTTTAAATAAATTAACCGAGACATTGCTACCAATAAACTGTTCAAACTGACTGACTTTAAAAAAAGGTCTATCCGCACCAGGCGAAGACACTTCTAATTGATAATTGCCTTGTATAGGGTCTTCTACATCGAGAACACCGCTAATCTGATGACTAACTTTAGTGCAGTCTTCAACTAAAATTCCATTTTCACTATCAATATAAATTCGTAACAGACCGTGTTTTGGATGCGGATTATAGTCAATGCCGACGCATTCATAACCTAAGCCTTCCACAATCGGTTCTATTAAGTTGACCAAATGCTCAGGAGCCTGTTTCATTTTTCCTCACTTACTTTCGCACAAAAAAAAAGAGCCAAAGGCTCTTCCATTAACACTAAATATATTAGGCTTCTTAAAACCGAAGCCTAGAAAATAAAAAACCCCATATAATAATGGGGTTCATTGTCTGGTAGCGGGGGCAGGATTTGAACCTACGACCTTCGGGTTATGAGCCCGACGAGCTACCAAGCTGCTCCACCCCGCGATTGATTTGCTGAATTATAAACACTTTATAATATAAAGCAACCTATTTCTGCGCAAAGCTTGAGATAACTGATGTTATACAAAGATAGTGTCCACGAAAAACACAAAAAAAGCCTCATAAGCCGCGTAGAAAAAAACAGTAGAGACGTTGCAATGCAACGTCTCTACGATAGATTTTTTATCTCAACTTTTTTTCGTGCTTTTCGTGTCTTTCGTGGACAAGTTACTAACTCAATAACGTCCGTTCAATTAACCAATACCCACCTGCTAAACTAGCTAACACTGAACAAACAGGGGTAAGTCGTGGTTCTATCAGCGGTTTTTTATGTAGCCACCAAATAAAAGGTAGTACGATTGCCGCCACAGTAATCTGCCCCACCTCCACACCTAAGTTAAAAGAAAACAGCGGTAACATAATCCCCGTTTCGTAGGAGGAAATACCCATCTCGCGTAATACAGCGGCAAAACCAAAGCCATGTACTAAGCCGAAGAAAAAAGTCAGCCATTGTCGTCCTTTTACATTATCGCCACGAACTATATTTTCTATGCCCACATACATAATCGTCGCGGCAATCAATGGTTCAACGATACTGCTAGGTATATCAACAATATTGAATGCTGCTAAGCCCAGCGTGATGGAATGGGCAATAGTAAAGAAGGTGATGATTTTAATCGCCGGCCAAAAACTACGCGTTACGATAAGCAGAGAAAACAAAAACAGTAAATGGTCGTAACCTGTCAAAATATGCTCTATACCTAACAGGAAAAAATCGGTAAACGTTGATGCGCTTGGTGTTTCTGCATTGCTGGCAGTAGTGACAGGAAAAGCCTGTACGATTAAGCTATCTGCTTGAGAAAGCATTTTTTCGCCGATACCTTGCCCTGCTTCATTTTTTATAGTGACAAACTGCTTATGACCTGAAGGCAGGTTACTTAAAAAGTTAGCTTGTAGTTGCAATTGTTTGCTAGGTGTTTGTGCATATTGCAATGCTATGTGGGCGTTATTTTGCTCATCAAAGCTCACGACACCTGCGGCTAGTGGCTGAATAATTTGCCCGTCTAGTGTAAGTTGTATACCTTGCTGTACCCATGCAGCAATCTTTGGTTTTGCGGCATCTTGTTCTGTAGTAGTGACTTCAGCATCTTGGTCACTGTCCATAGGCACAAGGGCTTCAACATCCTGCACAGAAAAAGTAATTTTAGCATCCACACCTTGTGCTTTGATGATGACATCAGTAGAACTCAAACCTGGATCATGTGCTACGCTGAACTGCGCGTAACTCAGTAAGAAAATAACCGCGATTAGCTTACTGAACATTAAACGTTCTCCACGACTTTGCGTTTTTTACGATACAAAACAACGACACCCACAATAATAAGCAACAATGCCGCTGCGCCACCCACAATCATCATGACGGTTTTTTTCGGCAAGGCATCGGGGTCGCCGCCCACATGAAAGGCAATACGCATTTTGTCTTCATCAGAAATGGCTTCTTCGCCACCTATCAATAAAAATAAGGCGTAATAGCCGTTTTTATCAATATCAGCCTGAGCTTCAACCACGCCTTTTGAATATTCTTTGGCAGGAACTTCGGTAATAGTACGCACTTCTTTAAAATTTTCTGGCTTGCTATCATCCGAACCAGTTAGTTCCAGTTCAACTACGCGAACCCCAATCGGCGTTTTGCGAATATCACGGTCAATTAAATCAGCGGCAAAAAACGCTTTACCTGTCACAGGAAGTTCTTGGCAATACGGTTTTAACAAGGCATTACGGTCACTGGCATCTTTAGGTGCAGCGGCTGTTTTGACGTACACGCTAAAATGTACGGCGTAAAAATCATTGGTAATCAAGCAACCTTGGCTCATGGGGTCTGGAACTTGTGGTTGCGTGCCTAGTTTATCTCTATCACAACTCGATAGACTAAACATCAAAAAGACACTCAACAACCATGTAACAACTTGTTTATTTTTCATAATTAGGGTGCTTTAATGGTGAATTGGTATTTGCCAGTAACGATATGGGTATCAATAGACACTACGCGGTAACGGACGGTATAAGTATCGGGCGGTAAGGTTGGCACAGTGGCATAAAGATGTGCTTGGTCGAAGGTTTCTTGTACTAAGTCTTTGTTATCAACACGATTACCTTTGCTATTAATCACCGCAAGGGCTTTGTATTCAGTACCAACCTTGTCATTGAACCACACATCAACTTGTTTAGGTGATTCGGTTAAAACAGCATTTTGTTCAGGCGAAGAACGTACCATGATAGCGTGCGCAAAGGATAACGAAGGCATAGCCAACGCGGCAAGCAGGATAACACCCGACAATAGGGGGTAACTTTTCTTATTAGCTTGATAGTGAGTCATAAAATCTACGAATGAAAGAGTAAATTGTTGATGGCAACGGGGGCGTTATTATAAACCGATGTGCGACAAAAGCTCATTATTCATCAAGCACTTTAACCACCCACTGGCTAGGTTGTTTGTTGTGTTTTTCTGTCCACATTGCTAGAAAGCCATGTTGCGTGCTGATAATACGCGGATGGGTCGCCATAATGCCTGTCGCAGATAAGCGTTTAGCCGTTGACCAGCTGATACCGCCATCTTTCGATTGTGCGGAAAAAATACTCGAACCGTCTGGTTCTCTTTCATCCCAAATCACGGTAAGCTGTTGTTTATTAATTGCAATGTCACTATGACTTGCTAGATTTCCAATCGCTAGCGGCGTACTCCAGGTTTTGCCGTTGTCGCTAGAGTGTAACGTGTATAAACCAGATTTATTCTCAAACCCTGTCCACACACTACTATATAAAGCGTTATCTTCACCAACCGCTAAGCCGCCTCCAATATGCGGACAGCCATCAAATTGCCAATTAAAAGCACCTACGGTACTGGTACGCCGCCATGTCATGCCATTATCAGAGGATTGCATGAGTGCCATATCACGGGGTTTCATATCCCGATACAGTATATTTAGCTCACCCGATGGCGAAACTGCCAGCGTATTCCAACAGCATGAACAAGTGGAATCATCCAATTTTTGGCTAGCTTGCCAATGCTCACCACCATCAATCGAGCGGGCATAGCGCAAGCTCTGATAACCATTTTCTTCAGGATCGGCTAACCAAACCGCATGAAAAAAGCCTTGTTTATCGGCGATCACATCAATATGCGATTGGTCGCCATTATTATCAACGGCAGGATTTGTTCCTGCGTGCCATGTTTTACCGCCATCATGTGAATAACGGCTTACCATTGCGCCCATGCTAGGTAATTCGCCTTTGGTTTGCCAAATAGTAACTAAATTATCGCCAGACGCTGCAATCTGCACATCATTGCCACGCACGGCAATAGGGTTGCTATCAGTAGCGACATCGACCGCTGTACTCCACTGTTCACCGCCATTCTCAGAAGTCAAATAACGCACCACGACACGGTCAGTTTTTTCTGCAAGTTTTCCTGCTACCAGCGTGTGAACTCTGCCATTGTCAGTCGTTACATCGAAACTAATAATTTCCTGCAAGCCTGAAGGTGATGTTAAATCAATCGTCATACTGTTTAATGGTATGGATTGGCTGTTAAAACAAGCGGTCAACAGTAATAAGATAAAGCTACTGCCTAGCGTGAGAGAATGAGAAGTTCGGTACATGATTAATAGTGGGTAAATCTGCATAAAGTAGATACGATAATTTAGTGTAACATTATTAATCAATACTGTTTATTCGTAGTAGTATTGGACGCGCTAAATTCACACATAAAAAGGGGCTAAGATCATGAAATTGAATAACACTATCACACTTGCTTTAACCTTAATAACAAGCGCAATACCTTGGTGTGTAGCACAGGCAGAAATTGAGAAAAAAGCCTTTGCGGGCATTCGTTTTGTCAGAATAGAAGCAGGCTGTTTTATGATGGGCAAAGACACTGAACTCAAAGAAAGCAGTGAGGTTGAACTACCCCAGCATCGTGTTTGTATTGAAAAACCTTTTTATTTAGGCGAAACGGAAGTGACGCAAAAACAATGGGAAGCTGTCATGGGCAGCAATCCCAGCAAATATAAAGGCGATTATAAACCCGTCGAAAAAGTAAACTGGGATGATGCGCAAGAATTTATTAAGCGGCTAAACGCCCAAGAAGGTGGTAAGGCTTTTCGCTTACCAACAGAAGCAGAATGGGAATATGCTGCCAGAGCGGGTAGCACTACGCTTTATTCTTATGGTGATGATCCCAAAAAATTAGCCGATTACGCTTGGTTTGGTAACGAAGGTTATCACGGTACTAGTAAAGAAGTGGGTACTAAAAAGCCTAATGAATGGGGTCTACATGATATGCACGGCAATGTTTGGGAATGGGTGCAAGATTGGTATGACCCCAATTATTATCACAACAGTCCTGAAAAAGACCCTAAAGGTCCCGAATCAGGTCAATACCGTGTGTATCGAGGGGGTAGTTGGGTAGGCAAAGCGGTTAATTTACGTTCATCTTTACGTTACAGTGGCTTACCTGTTAGTCGTACTAGCGATATAGGCTTTCGTTTACTGAGAGAAATAGAATAATGCTATGAAAAATTACGGTATTTTTGCTTGCAAAATACTGAAAACAGCACTGATGTTTAACGTATTTTAACGCATTATCTGTGCTAGAATGTCCTTTGACAGCAGACATTAATTTTTAATTAAATGCCAGTTGTTGAACACCTCTTATATTTAAGTGGAATTCACATTCTACTCAGCCACAAAAAGGATCAAAATATGAAATTATTGAAAAAAATCGCAGTAGCTGTTGTTATGACAGCATCAATGGCGGCTGTATCTTCAACAGCTTATGCTGCTGAAGCTCATAAAGATTTAAATGCTATCGTCCAAGCGGCTGGTAAAAGTACTGAAGCTTCATTATTAGAAGCGAAAAGTCTGTTGGAAAAAGGCGGCGATACTTCTGAACAAATTAAAAATCTTCTGAATGAAGCACGTCAATCCATCAAAGAATTTCGTTATGAGCAAACTGAGCGTTTACGTCAAAAAATGAATGACAAAATAAAATCAGCTCGTGAAGCATTCTTGAAAAATGAGAATGAAAAAACATTAGCTGACGTAAATGACGCGTTAGCCATCTATGCAGAAATGAAAGTAATCTACGACAAAGCTCATCCATAATAATCTGACACAATCTTGGTTATTTAATTAACCTCGGCATGTGTCAACTACGGTACTTTTCACCTGTTATGGGTTAAATGCTATAAGGGTTGTATACCCTTATAGTATTACTGCTAAGAGAAAATATCTCATCTTTAGATTTCACTACTTTTTATTATTAACTTACTAACAAAGTGATAATGTCAAAATGTGGTAGAATCTTTTTCGGTGGGCTACTACTATAAAAAAACAGTCTACCAATATACTTAAATAAAAAAATAACTTGAGGATTTAGAAATATGAAAACCTTGAAAAAAATCGCATTGGCTTTATGTATTGCAGCATCACTAGGCGCAGTTTCAACTTCAGTCATGGCTGAAGGCGATGCTGGTCGTATTACCTATGCACCTGCTGATGCTATCGACATGGTAGCGGTTAAAGTGGGTGATGCTCTCAATGCACTTGAACAAGGCGCGGATGACGCAGCAGTTGATTCCTTAATGAAAGGAGCATTAGATGCAGGTAAAGAAATCAATGCTAATGACAAAGTATTTGCTGCGCGTGACAAAGTAAACACTAAATTGAAAAAAGCGCGTGCAGAATTAAAAGCAGGCAACAGACAAGAAGCTGAACAATTGTTAAGAGACTCACAAAAAGGTTACTTGGCGTTAAAAAGCCTTATATAACAACAGCACGACTCTCAAATACAAACCTAATCTGACCTGTTAAAAGCAACCTGTCGTTAATTTTTAGCTTTTCACAAATAACTTTTACGTTGTCAGATGAAGGATTGAAAACCTCGCTTCCAATTAAGTAGCGAGGTTTTTTTATGCTCGTTAAAAAACTTCTTCATCAATTTAATAGGCTATGGAATATTATCTTAGTCGTTATTGCTTACCTATCTCGTTAGCTTCTGGTATATTCAAAGTGTAGCGTTAGGACTTTCTAGGGCTATGATAATTTATTAGAGGTGGAGAGCTGTTATGACTGAAGTATTATTTGTATTAACTGTAATTTATGTCGCTTATGTGCTTTATGTCATCATCAATGACAACAAGGCAATAGCTAAATCAATAACGCCCACGGCAGAACCTGAAAAACAGGTATCACCCGTACAAGATTCATCGGCTGAGCCCATTCCTGAAAAAGAACCACCAAAAACACTCAAAACCGCAGTACCAAAAACCGTTAAATCAACTGATATTAAAAAACCAGTAGCGACCAAAAAAGGTTTGAAAGACCCTAAAACAGGTGACATTGCTACGATATACAATAATTATAGATTTACCAAACGCTGGATAAAAGACGCATTGGTTAGCGAAGGATTGCTAGAAAAAGTGTATAAAAATAATGAACTGAATGCCGAGATTGAAGCCGCCATAAAAGTTGCTATTGCCAAACTTGAGGCAATGAAACAATATAAAGTTTGACTCTTAGTCCTTGCCATCCAAGTTAAGTCGCTTCAGTCGATAACGGAATGATCTAAAAGACAGTCCCAGTTGTTTAGCGGCGGCTGTCTTGTTCCATTTATTCTCTTCCAAGGCGCGAGTAAGCATATCCCGCTCTATTCTTTCCAGATAGCTCTCTAACGAACCTTCGGCTGGATCAAATGCTGGGCAAGCTCTACTATCCGAAACATGATTTGTACTTTTATTGTAGCTATTCATAGCGACATTCATCGGTAAATTTAAATCTTTTAACTCTATACGGTTGCCCTCATAAAGTGCCAAGGCTCTTTCCAGAATATTTTCAAGTTCACGCACATTACCTGGAAAATCATAGCGTTGCAGTGCCACTAACGCGGTATTGGATAATGTTGGTTTATTTGCTGCATTCGTCCCCATCAACTTCGCTAAAATATGATCTATGAGTTCGGGTAAGTCTTCATATCGTTCACGCAGGGCTGGGACGTGTAAATCAATCACATTGATACGATAATATAAATCTTGTCTAAAAGTACCCACTAACACCATGTCATTGAGGTTTTGATGCGTTGCACTAAGTAAGCGAATATCAACGGGAATTTCTCGACTATCACCGACTGGGCGGATTTTTTTCTCTTGTAAGGCACGCAGTAATTTAACTTGTAGCGACAAAGGCAAATCAGCCACTTCATCAAGAAATAATGTGCCGCCCTCTGCCGCTTGAAACAAACCTTGTTTATCAGAAGACGCGCCTGTAAAACTGCCTTTTTTATGCCCAAAAAATTCGCTTTCCATGAGTTCTAACGGAATAGCTCCACAATTAATCGCGACAAATGGATTGGCAGATCGCGCACTTTGGCGGTGAATTAACTTGGCAACTAATTCTTTACCTGAACCTGATTCACCGCTGATATAAATCGGGGCTTGACTAAGAGCCAGTTTATTTATTTTTGAGCGAATATCACGCATCACTACCGAATCGCCTAACAAGACATTGCGAGTACGACGGTCTTTAGTCATATTAGGTTCGACAGTTTTTAACGCACTATTAATCAGTTGTCGTAATGCTAACAAATCAACAGGTTTAGAGATAAAATCGAACGCACCTTTTTTCATCGCTAAAATGGCAGTGTCCATATTGCCGTGTGCGGTAATAACAGCAATCGGCATAGAAGTAGGCATCGCCTGTATTAAATCAACCAACTCCAAACCATTACCGTCTGGCAATTTCATGTCCGTTAGACAAAGATCAAACGATTCTTCTAGCAATAACGTTTTGGCGCGATTGATGTTTTCAGCACAACGAGTGTCAATATCCATTCGATTAAGCGTGATTTCCAACAGTTCACGAATATCGGGTTCGTCATCTACAATCAGTACCAGTGGTTTTCTCATATTTCAATTAGGGTGTAGTCAGCATTAAATAAACACAGCCGAAAACAACTTTTATGTTCGGCAGTCACATAATAAATCAATTTTGCCTGATTAAGCTCAGCTAATTCTCTTGAGATATAAAGCCCTAAGCCCGTTCCGCTGGTCGATGTCGTAAAAAACGGCTCAAAAAGATGGCTTAGATTTTCACGACTTATTCCCGCACCATTATCTATTACATCAATACAAGATGCCTGTTTTAAGGTCACTGTCTGTACTGTGATAGCACCTCGGTCTGGCTGACCATAGTTCAATGCGTTCTGGCATAGATTATTCATAATCTGTTTTAAATGATTGGGGTCAATACAAACAAACAGTGGCTCTGGCGTGGCTATTAACTGAAAACTATCAGCACGCAGTGCCTGTTCAAGTGTAAAATTGTTTAAGTAATCCGCTAACCATGCGTTTAACTCGATCTTTTCTCGCCTTGAATCCTTACGTCGAGACAGCTGTAAAATATCTTCAATGATATGATTAACACGCGAGACATTGGTTTGAATAATATGGGTTAAGCGCACATCTTGAGCCAATAAATCTGGGCTTTCTGACAGTAACTGCGCCGAATGATTAATGGCACTGAGTGGATTGCGTATTTCATGCGCAATACTTGCAGTTAAGCGTCCTAATGAGGCTAATTTACTTTGCTGTAAACGTTGATTATAAAGTGAACTGTCTTCAATAATAATCATATAAAACACTTGATAGCGGGTCGGCAATAGCATGAAACGCACATGAATATCGGACTGATTCAACACATGTAGCACTAACAGATTCTGCTCATTATTAGCTAACCACGCTTGAAAGCCGCCCTGTAAATACTCAGAAATATCACCAAGCTTAGTAGGCAACACGGTTAAATTGGTTAATCGTAATACGGCTTCATTCGCCATAAGAATCACTTGTTGCTGATTAGTGATAATAATGCCTGATTGCAAATGCTGAATAATATACTGATTAAGCTCTTCCAGATTAGAGATAGCCTGTTTTTGTTCGTCAGCAATCTGTAGCATTTGCTCACTGCGTTTTGCCAACACGAAGGACAGCAATGAAATCGTAAAAAATGAAGCCCCTAACATACCTGCATACACATAAGCATAGGGGTTAATTTCAAAACTGTTCATGTAATCCGCATAAAGCTGTTCAGCCAACACAGCTAGACTTGCCAAGGCGGCAAAAAACATGGCACAACGTCCACCAATTAATAATCCGCCCGAGGCTATAGACACCGCTAGCAGAATACCGATGCCACTGGTAACACCGCCATAAGCGTGCATAATCAGAGTCAAAATGAGAATATCGGTGACAATCAACAACTGCGCTTGTATGGTATAACGCGTCAGTTTCCAAAAAATACAGACACCTGATATAACAGATAGGACTAAATAACTTTGGCTACTGTAGGTAAATAAAGGACTATGATGAATACTGAGCAGTGCAGAACCTTTCTGCGTGTAAAACAAGATAATGAATAAACTGGCCAGCGTCAGGCGATAACCTAAAAAAACTTTTAGCAACAGCCAAGCCTGCTGTGCAGGAATACCATACCCTTTGGAAAGCGGACAAGGATAAATAGTTTCAGAAGTATTTTCAGTCATCAATGCGTTAGGGATAGCGTTTTGCGGGGACTTCGTTAGAATATTGGATAAATAAGTTATTAATCATAGCATCAATGTAAACACATAAGAACATAACGCTGGAATCCACTAGCTAATCAGGAGTTGTAAATGAATATCCACGAGTACCAAGCTAAACAACTGTTTCAACAATACGCCATTCCCATTCCCGAAGGCAACACGGCTACCACGCCAGAAAGTGCAGAACAAGTCGCACGAACATTAAATGGCGAAGGTTGGGTTGTTAAAGCACAAGTTCACGCAGGCGGCAGAGGTAAAGTAGGCGGTGTAAAACTTGCCAAAAGTTTAGCGGACGTAGTGGAATTTAGTCGTGAATTACTCGGCAAACGATTGGTAACGATACAAACTGACAGCCAGGGCTTACCGATCAACTCGTTGTTAATCGAAAAAATTTACCCCATTAAGCGCGAGTTATACCTGAGTTTAATTCTTGACCGCGCCACGGAACGGGTGATGTTTATCGCCTCCGCCGCTGGCGGTATGGACATTGAAGCCGTTGCACATGACACGCCTGAAAAAATCATTTCCGTGCCTGTCCATCCAGCCGCAGGGTTGCAAAGCTATTCCTGCCGTAAAGTTGCATACACGCTAGGACTGAAAGGACAGCAAATCAAAGCCCTGGAAAAAATCATGCACGGCATGTACAACTTATTTCTCGCCAAAGATGCCACACAAATCGAAATCAACCCATTGATTGAAACGGACAGCGGCGATTTATTAGCACTGGATGCCAAAATTAATTTTGATGATAATGCCCTCGCCTTACACCCTGATATTTTGGCAATGAAAGACCCCAGCCAGGAAGATGACAAAGAAAACGAAGCGCAACAATTCGGCTTAAATTACATCACCTTGGAAGGCAACATCGGCTGCATGGTCAACGGTGCTGGTTTGGCAATGGCAACAATGGACTTAGTTAAACTCAAAGGCGGTCTGCCTGCCAACTTTCTTGATGTCGGCGGTGGTACAAACGTTGAAAAAGTCTGCGAAGCCTTTAAATTAATTCTGTCAGATGGTAGCGTTAAAGCCGTGCTGGTCAATATTTTCGGTGGCATTGTGCAGTGTGATGTCATTGCCAAAGGTATACTAGCCGCCATCGAACAAGTTCACGTTGCCGTTCCCGTGGTGGTACGCTTAGAAGGCACCAATGTCGAACAAGGTAGAGCTCTACTGACTAACACAGGGCTTAATTTATACGCATCAGAAGACTTGAACCACGCCGCAGAACAAGTAGTCGCACTAGCAAAGGCAACAGCATGAGCATTTTAATTAACAAAGACACCAAAGTGATTTGCCAAGGTTTCACGGGTAAACAAGGCACATTTCATTCCCAACAAGCCCTCGCCTACGGCACAAAATTAGTCGGCGGTGTAACGCCAGAACGTGGCGGTGAAACTCATTTAGGCTTACCTGTATTCAACACCGTGCAAGATGCCGTCACAACGACAGGCGCGACTGCCAGCGTTATTTATGTACCGCCATTTTATGCCGCCGATGCGATTTTAGAAGCCGTTGATGCGGGCATAAAACTCATCGTCTGTATTACCGAAGGCATACCGACTTTACAAATGTTGCGCGTTAAAGCAGCAATGGCAGGCACACGCGCATTACTCATAGGTCCTAACTGCCCTGGTGTTATCACCCCTGATGAATGCAAAATCGGCATCATGCCCGCTAAAATTCATACAGCGGGTTGTATTGGCATCGTATCGCGTTCCGGCACGCTCACTTACGAATCCGTACATCAAACCACCCAACAAGGTCTAGGGCAAAGCACTTGCGTCGGCATCGGCGGCGACCCCATTCACGGCATGAATTTTGTCGATGTACTCAGCCGTTTTCAAGCCGACGAACAAACCAAAGGCATCGTCATGGTCGGTGAAATCGGCGGCGGTGAAGAAGAAGATGCGGCAGAGTATATTAAAGCCCATGTCACAAAACCTGTGGTAGCCTATATTGCAGGACAAACTGCACCAGCGGGTAAACGCATGGGACACGCGGGTGCGATAGTTACAGGTGGCAAAGGTACAGCAGCGGGTAAAGTGGCAGCTCTTAAAGCGGCAGGCATTGAAGTGGTCAGTTCACCCACTGACATTGGCGTAGCCATGAAAGGCTGTCTATAAATTCGCTTGTTGCTATCGGCGTACACACCACACTCCTCACTTAGCAACAACACTATGCAAAAACACTGTTATGAATGAAATAAACGAACTAATTCAAAATTACGGCAACTGGATTTACCTAGTTGCCTTTATCTGGGCAGCTTTAGAAGGCGAAACCTTTGTTATTTTTGCAGGCATCGCTGCACAACAGGGTTATCTCAATATGTATGGACTGATTATTGCAGTCGGCTTAGGCAGTTTGCTAGGCGATCAAGTGTGTTTTTGGTTAGGGCGTGGTTATGGCGAACAGTTATTAAAACGTCATCCTAAACTGCAAGCGGGTGAAAAACGTGCAGTTGCTTGGCTAGAAAGACACGCTGTTGGTTTTATTCTCGCGTATCGTTTTATGTACGGCATACGCAATATCAGCAGTATCGTCATCGGCATGAGCCATCTAACATGGCAAAAATTTGCGTTCTGGAATGCTGTTGCCGCCTTTATTTGGGCAATCGCTTTTTCAAATATCGGTTATGTATTTGGTGGTTTGGTTGGGCAAGTGCCGCATGGTGAAGACCTGCTTGTGTCTCGCATCCAGCAAGTAATGATGGTCATTGTCGGCGTATTTGCATTGCTGATTGGTTTTAGAATGCTGACAAGCTACCTGCATAAACGCCATATCACCGTGCCGCCCGATGAAGCTGAACAAACTACTCTTAAGGATTAATTAAAAAACCATGCTAAGTTACCCCAACATTGATCCCGTTCTTATCGCCCTAGGTCCTGTCAAAATTCACTGGTATGGCATCATGTACCTAATAGGATTTGCTGCCGTCTGGATATTAGGACAACGCCGTGCCACACAACCGTGGTCAGTCATTAAACCCGAAGCCATTGAAGACCTCGTTACCTACGGTGCGTTAGGTGTCATTGTCGGAGGACGTTTAGGCTACATTCTGTTTTATAATTTCAGTGTATTTATCGACAATCCGCTGATACTGTTCAAAATCTGGCAAGGTGGTATGTCGTTTCATGGCGGAATGCTCGGCGTGTTTGTTGCCATGTGGTGGTTTGCGAAAAAACAAAACTGCACCGTATTACAACTCACTGACATTATTGCCCCGCTTGCACCGATTGGTTTAGGCGCGGGTAGACTAGGCAACTTTATTAACTCTGAATTATGGGGCAGACCTACTGATGTACCGTGGGCAATGGTATTTCCCACAGGTGGTCCATTAGCACGGCATCCGTCTCAACTCTATGAAGCCTTTTTAGAAGGTCTCGTATTGTTCGTTATCCTGTGGATTTATACCAGCAAACCTAGACCCACAATGGCGGCAACAGGTTTAGCTGTATTGTTATATGGTTGCTTCCGCCTTTTTGTTGAATTTTTCCGTATGCCCGATGCACATCTAGGCTATCTTGCACTTGATTGGCTGACAATGGGACAAATACTGTCCACGCCTATGATTATCATCGGTGGCTTGCTAGTGTATTTTGCCTATCACCCCAAAGCAACTGAGTAAGCGTAATGGCAGCACACTATCTCACCCTATTAAACGACATCCTCATTAACGGCGTACAAAAAGGCGACCGTACAGGTACAGGGACATTATCCGTCTTTGGGCGGATGTATCGTCATGATTTAAGTATGGGCTTTCCGTTACTGACCACCAAAAAACTGCACATTAAATCCATTCTGCATGAACTGCTGTGGTTTTTACAAGGTGGTACCAATACGCGTTATCTCAATGAACACGGCGTAACAATTTGGGATGAATGGGCAACACCGTCAGGTGATTTAGGTCCTATTTATGGCGCACAATGGCGAGCATGGCGCGGTGAAAACGGTCAAGTGATTGACCAAGTTGCAGAATTAATAGCTGGTATACGCGCCAATCCTAACAGTCGTCGTCATATTATTAACGCATGGCACGTTAGCTATTTACCCGATGAACGTAAAACGGCTGCTGAAAACATCGCCGATGGCAAAATGGCACTCGCTCCTTGTCACGTCATGTATCAATTCTGGGTTGCTAATGGCAAACTCAGTTGTATGCTCACGCAACGCTCCGCCGATTGTTTTTTAGGCGTACCGTACAACATGGCATCACTCGCCTTTTTAACCCATATCGTCGCGCAACAATGTGATTTAGCGGCAGGTGACATCGTACATAGCTTCGGTGATTTACACCTGTATAACAATCACCTAGAGCAAGCCAAACTACAACTGACTCGCCCGCCGCGCCCATTACCTAGATTAGTGATGAAGCGTAAACCCGATTCTATCTTTGATTATCAGTTTGAAGATTTCGAGATTATCGGTTATGAACCACGCCCTGCAATAGCCGCCGCAATTTCGGTTTAGCCGACAAACCTTTCAGGCTTTAAAAACCTGAAAGGTCTAACCCGCTAGGCTTTAGGTAATGTCACACCTGTTTGACCCTGATATTTACCGCCACGGTCTTTATAAGACGTTTCGCACACTTCATCACTGCCAAAAAACAGCATTTGCGCCACGCCTTCATTGGCATAGATTTTTGCAGGTAACGTGGTGGTATTAGAAAACTCCAGCGTAACGTGACCTTCCCATTCGGGTTCTAAAGGTGTGACATTCACAATGATGCCGCAACGTGCATACGTTGATTTTCCTAAGCAAACTGTGAGGACATCACGCGGAATACGGAAATATTCTACCGTCCTCGCTAAGGCGAACGAGTTGGGCGGGATGATACACACATCAGATTTCACATCAACAAAACTGCTGGGATCAAAGCTCTTGGGATCAACGATAGCAGAGTTGATATTAGTGAAAATTTTAAACTCGTCTGAACAACGCACATCATAGCCATAACTGGATGTTCCGTAAGAAATCACTTTACCTTGTGCTGATTCGCGCACTTGTTCGCTTTCAAACGGTTCAATCATGCCGTGTTGTTCCGCCATACGGCGTATCCATTTATCCGATTTAATGCTCATGAGGTTTGTTATTCAGCCTAATTGTTAAAAATATAAATTTTAACATAAGTAGACGCGAATTAATTCGCGCCTACCTAAACTGAAACGCCTGATAGCTTTTACATGACTACTTAACTTTCTGGAGTACAAACTTTGGTTTTTACTCCGACTCCTAGTTAGCCTGCACGACAATATTAGGAAATTTACTACTGAAATCTTTAGCCTTTAAAGCCAATTTGGCAGCCGTTTTGCGGGCGATTTGTCGATAAATCTGTGCGGCACGGCTGTCTGGATCAGCAACAACCGTGGGTTTACCTGAATCGGCGTTTAAACGAATAGCTAACTCCAACGGTAATGCACCCAAAAAATCCGCTTGATTGGCTTCTGCCATCACTGCACCACCGCCTGTTCCGAAGATAGCTTCTTCGTGTCCGCATTCAGAACAAATATGTATGCTCATGTTTTCCACAATACCCAGTACAGGCACATTCACCTTAGCAAACATCCCCAAACCACGTTGTGCATCTATTAGCGCAATGTCTTGTGGTGTGGTGACAATGACCGCGCCACTGACAGGGATTTGTTGCGCAAGCGTCAGTTGAATGTCGCCCGTTCCTGGTGGTAAGTCGATGATTAAATAATCAAGGTCTTTCCAGTTGGTATCTCTGAGCAATTGTTGCAAGGCATTTGTCACCATAGGACCACGCCAAATCATAGCTTGATCTTCAGCAACCAAATAACCTATCGACATAGTTTGAATGCCATAAGCTACTTTAGGCATCATGGTTTTTTTGTCTTCGCTGTCAGGCAAACCCGATAAACCTAACATAGTGGGAATACTTGGACCATAAATATCAGCATCCAAAATACCGATATTCGCGCCTTCTGCGGCAAGTGCCAACGCCAAATTAACAGCGGTCGTTGATTTACCCACACCACCTTTACCCGATGCGACCGCAATCATATTTTTAATATTGGGATTGGGTTTTAAGGCTTGCTGTACTGCGTGCGAGACAATTTTTACCGTCACTTCAACGCTAACATTATTAACACCTGCCAGCTTTTTAAGATGCTCTTCAAGGTCAGTTTTAAGCGTGTCGATATAACTTTTGGCAGGATAACCCAATTCCACTTTAACGCTCACAGTCGCCCCATCAATCACGATGACTTTCACAGATTTTGCGGACACCAAATCCAAACCGTGATTTGGGTCAATAAACTGTCGCAGATGATTTTCTACATCCGATTTTTCAATACTTGTCATGCTTGTTGCCTATAGAGTGAAAATAAAAACCAAATCTTTTACTCAGGATATAAGGAGAGGGCTAGTTTTTCAACAGAATTCATTGTTATTGACTTTCGCTAACAAGCACAATAAGTTTGGATTTGAACTGATGTGACATACTCATCACAAAAAATCTGCTCAGTCTAGCCGCTCGCACCGTCACCACTGACGGGCTACGCTACCGTTTGCCTGTCCATGTCCATGTCGGTGGCGCGAGCTTGCCTTGCTGTCTACACTACAACACGAAAGCCGAGGCTGATGCTACGACCAGCTAACGCGCCGTAGCTACGGATAGCTGAGCGCGTGTGCAAACGACCTTCGTCGCGGACAGTGCTACCAGTTGCGCCTTTAGGATTGGTAACGGCTTCAGCAGGATAGTCACCATACACATCGTTACACCATTCCCAAACATTGCCGTGCATTTCATACAAACCCCAAGGATTGGGCGGTAGCAATTTAACAGGGACGGTTTTCTCACGATACAGCCCTTTTTCACCATCACCGTATGGATAGTTACCATCATAATTGACTTGTTCAGACGTGATATTATCGCCAAACGAAAACGGTGTCGTTGTTCCTGCCCGACAGGCATATTCCCATTCGGCTTCGGTTGATAAACGTGCGGCTAGATTAGGAACAAGAGCACTTAACTTGCTAATAAAGTTTTGTACCTGATTCCAACTTAGAACCTGTTCAACATCTCCGTAACAGCAAAGCCAAGAAAGCGAGATTGACGAATTGCAAGCTGGTGTTGAGCAAGCGTTCGGTATTTTTCCAAAGTCTTGG
>WSSedA1B3DRAFT_1000060_pt1 | contig 29247 bp, 25 predicted proteins | sample WetSurSiteA1Bulk_FD_9468 | JGI IMG/M metagenome (IMG submission 9468)
TNNGTGGATTCGACCGCGTTGCGGGAATGCAAAAACATCCGCATAACATATTTGCTGAACAAGCAGTGACGTAGCAACTCGTCAACGTGGCTTCTTGTGTACTTTACGGTCAATGACTGTGGCGGCATTCTGTCCTTTTGCCTAATACGCGGCAATGTCGATATTCGAGTCCCTGTGTGGCTAAGAACCTGTTCAACATCTCCGTAACAGCAAACTTAATAGCAGTAGTGTATTAGGGTGGCAACTGAGACGAGCTAATGTAAGAAAGTACGGCGTAAAAATGCTAGAATTTTCACTTTACTTAGCCCTTAGTATTTTTCTATTCATGTCTAACCCCTTAAAATTACCCATTGAATCCCTGAAATTAAACATTGATTTATCAGGGTTTGAATTCCCACCCGCGCCGCGTTTACAAAGTACGATTTTAGGGCAAGACCGAGCGCGGTCAGCTTTGGAGTTTGGTGTGGCAATGCCTAATGCGGGTTACAACATTTTTGTGATGGGCGAACCTGGTTTAGGTCGTATCTCGTTGATTACTAATCATTTGAATGGCTTGGCACAAACGCTACCTGCCCCGTCTTCTTATGCGTATGTGGATAACTTCGAGAATCCCAGAGAACCCATTGCCATTGAATTACCTGCAGAGCAAGGACAAGCGTTTAGTAAAGCGATGGAGAAAATGTGTGATGATTTACTGGCAACCTTTCCTGCGGTGTTTGAAAGTCCTGCTTATCAGCAAAAAAAGTCGGCATTAGAACGTCAACTGAGTCAAGCCTATAACAATGCCATTGATTTGGTGGATAAAAAAGCCCAGACCCTGAATATCGCCTTATTTCGTGACAATGATGCGATTACCTTTGCACCGATTCGAGATAATAAAACCCTCAACGAAGATCAGTTTACCTCTTTGCCTCAGCCTGAACGCGAACAGTTTCACCAACAAGTGGAGGAACTCGAAGACTATTTGAGTGAGGTGTTATTGGAATTGCCACAGTGGCGCAGAGCCTTGGTTGAGAAAACCAAGCAATTAGATAATGACACTATTCATGCCGCTATTGAACCATTGTTTAGCGAGTTGAATAATAATTATCAGAATGTTGATGATGTTCTTACTTATTTGGCAGAAATTAAAAAAAATCTCGATAACACAATTGCCGATTATTTAATGCCCACACGCCTAGAACCGCGTGAGACCAGCAACAAACGCACGCTATTAACAGAGCAGTATGTACCGACTATTTTAGTGGATAACAAGCAAGAAAATGGTGCGCCCATTGTTTTTGAACCACACCCAACGTATCAGAATTTATTTGGGCGTATTGAATATGTCAGTGATCAAGGGACATTAATTACTAGCTACCGCAAAATTTGTGCAGGTTCATTGCACAAAGCCAATGGCGGTTATTTAATTTTGGATGCCGAAAAATTATTGACCTATTCGTTTGTTTGGGATGGTTTAAAGCGTGCATTACAATCGGGTTGTATTGAAATTGAATCACCTTATTCTGAACTGGGCGTAAATACCATTACGCTGAAACCTGAAGTGATTCCGCTGGCGGTTAAAGTCATACTGATAGGCTCGCCCGATACTTATTATCTGTTGGAAGAGTTGGATAATGAGTTTAACGAGATGTTCAAAGTGCTTGCCGATTTCGACAACACCATTCCCCGCACGCAAGAATCCACGCAGGGTTTTATTGCCGTAATGCTTAAACAAGCCGCCGATTTAGGCACAAAACCCTTAACACAAGCAGCGATTGCGGGCTTAATAGAACACAGTTGCAGACTGTCAGAAAATCAACAGCAATTCTCCGCGCGTATTAATGATTCGTTAGAAATTATTGGTGAAGCTAATCTATTTTGTCAGCAAGCAAAAGAGCATGAAATTGATAGAAGACACATCGAACAAGCCCTGAATGCGCGTGAATACCGCAACGGGCGATTGTCACAAGTCATACTTGATGAAATGCTTGATGGCACTGTGTTGATTGATACCGAGGGCGCGTCAGTCGGTAAAATCAATGGTTTAACGGTGTTAGAAATTGGCGGTAGTAGCTTTGGCGCACCTGCACGGATTACCACCACAGTTTATCCTGGTTCACGCGGTATTATCGACATAGAACGCGAAGCCGAATTAGGTCAATCCATACACTCCAAAGGCGTACTAATTTTAACAGGCTACCTAGGGCATTTTTACGCTCAACAATTCCCACTAGCTATCTCTGCCAGTATTGCCATTGAACAATCGTACAGCTACATCGACGGCGACAGCGCGTCACTGGCTGAGTTGTGTTGCTTAATTTCCGCACTCACCCGCGTGCCAATTAAACAAGGCTTTGCCGTGACAGGTTCAATTAACCAATATGGTGAAGTTCAAGCTATCGGTGGTGTGAATGAAAAAATCGAGGGCTTTTTTCGCTTATGTAAAGCACGGGGCTTAAACGGGCAACACGCCGTGATTATTCCAGCGGCTAACAAACGTAATTTAATGTTAAAACAAGACGTAATTGATGCGGTTGCCCAAGATTTATTTGCCGTCTATGCCGTGTCCACTGTGAATGAAACGTTGGAATTATTGACAGGACAACCTGTCGCTATCGTAGATAGCGATGGTAATTACGCCGAAAACTGCATTAGTTATAAAGCCATCGCACGGTTAAAAGAAATTGCTGAATTGGAAGAGGATGACGATAAAGAAGAGGTCGACAAGTTTTAAATTGTGTAGGAGACCTACGATGCTTTTATAAAACAGGGTTAACTATTTCAACGATGTAAAATCAGCTCCAACACTAACTTACTACCAAAGTAAGCCAATAATAAGGAGACAAAGCCGATTAATGTCCATTGAATAGCGAGTTGTCCACGCCAACCGTAGCGGCTACGACCCAATAAAAGACTGGAAAAAATAATCCATGCCAATATGGATAACACGGTTTTGTGAACTAAATGTTGGGCAAATAAGTTTTCAACGAAAATAAAACCGCTGATTAACGAAATACTGAGAAAAAATACACCGACACTGAGCATTTGGAATAATAAAGTTTCCATGGTTTGCAACGGTGGTAAGGATTGAATAAAGCGTTTAGGCGGATGGCTTTTTAATTGTTGATCTTGGATAGCAAGCAATATGGCTTGTAAAGCGGCAATATTTAACAGGCTAAAGGCAATAATTGAGGTCAAAATATGCGTACTCATTTGCCAGTTGTAATTCTGCAATAGATGCGGCTTATCATCAATATTCAACTCCAATGTCAGCATCAGCGCGGCAATAGGAAATATTGCTAACCCTAATTTTTCGACAGGTTTGTTAAGTGCGGCAATAAGTAATAACAGTGCCACAATCAACGCAATCAGGGAGCCTGTACTAAAAAAACTAAAGCTAAAGCCATGCTGTTGTTGCCAAGATAAAACGGTATAAACACTATGCGTTAGCACCGCTACCCATGCTAAATACAAAGTGCTACGCTGAATATGCTGATGAATATGCGAAACAATAAGCAGTGTGTCGCCTAAATAGGCGCAAATTGAAATGATGGCAAGTGCAGTGGCATTCATGAGTATGTTTTATAGGCTATGTGCAAGAGACGTGGTGTTGACTTAATCGCTTTGCAGGTGTGCAAAGGTCTCAATGGCTATGGTAATATAGACGGTTAAATAGTCCTAGCGCATTTATATGTGCGGGTGTTCCTCAATATCAACAATGAAGATGTAGATATGTTTGATAATTTAACCGATAAATTAAGTAGTACGCTTAAAAAACTGAAGGGTCAAGGTCGCCTGACTGAAGACAATATTAAGGATACATTAGGCGAAGTACGCACAGCTTTATTGGAAGCCGACGTATCGCTACCTGTGGTAACGGACTTTATTGAACGTGTCAAAGAAGGTGCGTTAGGGCAACAAGTACAAAGCAGTCTGACTCCTGGTCAATCCATGATTAAACTGGTTCAAGCTGAACTAGTTAAAGTAATGGGGGCTGCCAATGAGGATATTAATCTTCGTGCCGTGCCGCCTGCGGTCATTTTAATGGCAGGTTTACAAGGGGCTGGTAAAACCACCACCGTTGCTAAATTAGGCTTGTGGTTAAAAACCAATAAAAAGAAGAAAGTCGGTGTAGTCAGTGCCGACGTTTATCGCCCTGCCGCGATTAAACAATTACAAGTGTTAGCCAATGATCTTGATTTGACGTTTTTTGAGAGCGATTTAACACAAAATCCTGTTGATATTGCCCTCAATGCCATTGATGCCGCGAAAAGAAAATTTCTCGATGTCATTATTGTCGATACCGCAGGTCGATTGCATATTGATGATGAAATGATGGGCGAAATTAAAGCCCTCCATGCGGCAATTAATCCGATTGAAACCCTGTTTGTAGTCGATAGCATGACTGGGCAAGATGCTGCGATTACCGCTAAAGCGTTTAATGATGCCTTACCTTTGACGGGGGTTATTTTAACCAAAGCCGATGGTGATGCACGCGGCGGGGCAGCGTTATCTATTCGTCATATTACAGGCAAGCCGATTAAATTTATCGGTATGGGCGAAAAACCCGATGCCTTAGAGCCATTTCATCCAGACCGTATCGCCTCGCGTATTTTAGGCATGGGCGATATGCTCAGCTTGATTGAAACGATTGAACAAAAAGTTGACCGTGAAAAAGCGGAAAAATTTGCCCAAAAAATCAAAAAAGGGCAAACCTTCGATATGAATGATTTCCGTGAGCAATTGCAACAAATGGAAAGCATGGGTGGCGTTAGCTCTATGCTAGACAAACTTCCTGGTGTTGGTAATGTATCGCAAGAAATGCGCGATAAAGTTAATGACAAAGCATTAGCGCGGCAAATTGCCATTATCAACTCCATGACTCAGCAAGAAAGACGCTATCCCGATTTGATTAAAGGCAATCGTAAAAAACGCATTGCGCTGGGGGCAGGTCAAGAACTGCATGATGTCAACCGTATGCTGAAACAATTTTTGATGATGCAAAAAATGATGAAAAAAATGAAATCAGGCAATATGGCTAACATGATACGCGGCATAAAAAGCAATGTACGCGGCATGAGAAAATAAATTTTCACCGATTTAATTCATTTTTACGCGATAATTGCTTGATTCTTTTTAATTTGTTCTTCACTTATCAATAAAATCGCGTAGAATAGGTAAATTAACAAAACCAAATGTTTTTTTGAGGATATTAGATGGTTACCATTCGTCTTTCCAGAGGTGGCGCGAAAAATCGCCCTTTTTACCAAATTGTTGTAACTGATAGCCGTAGCGGTCGTGATGGTCGTTATATTGAGCGCATTGGTTTTTTCAATCCATTAGCGCGTGGCAATGAAGAAAAATTACGTTTAGACAGCGAACGCGTTTCCTATTGGAAAGCTAACGGCGCACAAACTTCTGAGCGCGTTGCTCAATTGATTAAAGTTGCTCAAAAAGCGGCTGCGTAATCTGTTTGTCTGAACAACAGCATATACACGTTGGAAAAATTTCTGGCGTTTTTGGCATTAAAGGGTGGGTAAAAGTTTTTTCCTATACCGATGATCGAGCGAATATTCTTTATTATTCGCCGTGGTTGCTAAAAAAAGCTGGCGAAACCAAAACGTTAAAAGTCATTGATGGAAATCTGCAAGGTAAAGCGGTAGTGGCTCAACTTGAAGGTATTCATGACAGAGATCAAGCAGCAAGCCTGATGAGCTGGGATATTTTTATTAGCCATGAGCAATTGCCAAAAGCGGCTAGTGGCGAATATTACTGGTCTGATTTAATCGGTCTATCCGTTGAAAATACTGAAGGTATTACCTTAGGTGTGATTAGTGGCTTACTGGAAACAGGTGCTAATGATGTCATTATTGTTCAGGGTGAACGCGAACGGTGCATTCCGTTTTTACAGGGACAGACTGTTGTTAGTATTGACTTAAACGCAGGTAAAATGGTTGTTGATTGGGATGCTGATTTTTAAAGCGCATTATGCACTTTGACGTAATCAGTTTATTTCCCGATATGGTAACAGCGGCAGCAAGTGTCGGTGTCACTGGTAAAGCACTGGAACGTGGCATAGTCAGTTTGTCGGTCTGGAATCCTCGTGATTATACTCACGACAGACATAAAACAGTTGATGATCGCCCTTATGGTGGCGGACCTGGCATGGTAATGAAATACCAGCCCTTGCACGATGCTGTTAATGCGGCGAAACAAGCAGGCTATAAAACCAGCAAAGTAGTTTATTTAAGCCCGCAAGGCAAACCGCTTACCCAGGCTTTATTAACCAACATAGCCCACGACTCGCAACTTATATTAGTTGCAGGGCGTTACGAAGGCATAGATGAGCGTTTTGTCGAATTAGATTGTGATGAAGAATGGTCAATTGGTGATTACGTTATTAGTGGCGGCGAATTAGCTGCTTTAATCGTCATTGATGCAGTAACACGATTACTGCCCAATGTACTTGGTGATGAACAATCAGCCATACAAGATTCCTACTCAGATGGTTTGCTGGACTGCCCACACTTTACTAGACCAGAAGAGTTAGCAGGACATACTGTACCAGCTGTGTTAATGAGTGGTAATCACGCAGATATAGAACGCTGGCGCATGAAACAAGCCTTGGGACGGACGTGGCAGAGACGACCCGATTTATTAGAAAAAAAACAGTTAAACGCAGAGCAAAAGCAACTGCTAGAACAATTCAAAGTTGATGTTAAAGGGTGTGGTAATGAATATTATTGATGTATTAGAACAAGCACAAATGAAACAAATCCCTGAATTTAATTCAGGCGATACTGTTGTGGTACAAGTTAAAGTAAAAGAAGGCGAACGCGAAAGAATTCAAGCGTTTGAAGGCGTTGTCATTGCAAAACGCAATCGTGGATTAAACTCTGCTTTCACCGTTAGAAAGATTTCTCACGGCACAGGCGTTGAACGTGTTTTTCAAACACACAGCCCAATGATTAGCGAAATTACTGTTAAACGTCGTGGCGATGTCCGTCGTGCTAAATTGTATTACTTGCGTGACTTGACAGGTAAAGCAGCGCGTATTAAAGAAAAACTTTAATTCGTCGGTTTTATACAAAGAAAAAAGGCAGCTTAAGCTGCCTTTTTTGTGTTTGGCTTTCAGAGCTTCAGCCTATTTGTATAAACTTTTCTAACACGCTATCCAAAAAATTCCAACCTTTTGTTGAGCAATGATAATGATTATCTTGGTAGATAATCAAACCTTGTTGCAAGCAATCAGACAAGGCGGGTTCTAAGGTCGTCATCGCTAAGCCTGTGGTTGCTTGATAGTTTTCGAGTGTGAAGCCTTGTTTTAGACGTAAATTATTCATGACAAACTCTAACGGCAATTCAGTACCTTCGACTCGATTGCTACCGCCATTATGGTCTGGACTCTGCAAATACTGTTCTGGGCTTTTCGCTTTAAAACTGCGCGTCACTGATTGCGATAGGTCACTGATTTTGCCATGTGCGCCTGCACCTATACCCAAATAATCGCCGAATCGCCAGTAGTTAAGATTATGTTGGCATTGTCGCCCTGCCTGACTGTAAGCCGAGACTTCATATTGTGAATAACCACGCGCAGCTAACCGTTGTTGACAACGTTGCTGCATGGTAAAGATATGCTCATCATTGGGCAGTTGTGGCGGAAATTTATGAAAATAAGTATTAGGTTCTAGGGTGAGTTGATAAAAAGAAATATGCGTTGGCTGCAAGCTGATAGCGGTATTAACATCGTCTAGGCTATCAAAATTGTCATCGGGTAAACCAAACATCAAATCTAAATTAAAATTTTCAAAACCTGCTTGATGGGCAATTTCAGCGGCGATAATAGCTTCATTTGCCGAATGAACACGTCCTAACTTTTTTAATAAGGCATCGTTAAAAGTCTGCACACCGATGGATAAGCGGTTAATGCCTAAGGCTCGATAGTCGGCAAATTTCTGACTTTCAAAGGTACTGGGATTGGCTTCAAGGGTAATTTCTATATTTTCTGATAGCGTAACGAGTTGTTCTACGCCGCGCAGTAAGCGATTAAGCGATTCAGGCGAAAATAAGCTCGGTGTGCCGCCGCCGATAAAAATACTGTGTATGGGGCGGGTGATTGAATAACGTTGCAGGTCGGTGGCTAAATCGAGCAGTAAAGCATCAATATAACGTGCTTCAGAGGTATCGGTTTTTATGGCGTGGGAATTAAAGTCGCAATAAGGACATTTTTTAATACACCAAGGAATGTGAATATATAAACTAAGTGGTGGCAAGGGGAACTGCTTTTAAGTGAGGATGTTGTTGATTAAGCGTCATTGCTCCAATCAACCACAAATGAACTAGATAGAGAATTTGCTTAAGACTGCCAGTCTTTTAAGAAACTGGCAGGCATGTTCAAGTCTAAACGATTTTATTGCTGCGCCGCTTGCTCTGTCGTCGCTTTTGGTGTGATTTTTATATCAGCACTGGATTGTAAGCTATTAACCACAGTATTAAATTCAGCCTGACCAAATGCGTGAGCAATGTTCTTTTTTGCCAAATCGAATTTTTTCTTGTCATCGTCACTCATAACGCCCGCAGTAACTTTAGTTACACTGACAATAACTTGTTCACCTGTCGGTAATGGCACAATAACAACACTAGGCTTGTCGCCTGCGGGTTTTGCCACTTTAAAAATAGCATCGGCAAACTGCTCAGGCAATTGAGGCTTGTTGCGTGTTAATCCTGCCACTTTTTTGATGTCGAGTTTATGTTCAGCCGCGACAGTCTGCATAGACTCGCCTGCTTGTAAACGTGCGGCAATTTGTTTGGCTTTGCTGATAGCCAGTAACTTAGCTTTATCTGCCTGTAATGCGGCAACTATGTCTGCTTTAACGTCTTTTAATTCACGCGCGGCAGCTTCGTGGTGTTCCAATTGACGCAATACTACCAAACGATCAGAGCCTAGTTCAATAGGTGTGCTGTTATTGCCTTGTAAGACTTCTTCAGCAAAAGCGGCACTGCGTATCTTGTCTTCTGCGGCAATACCATCACCTTTGTCTTTGGTAAACAGGTTTGATTTTTTAATCGTCAGTCCTAAGGTATCTGCAACCGCTTGCAAGCTATCAGGATGTTCAAAACTCATATTGGTTAAGGTTTCGCCTGATTCATAAAAAGTGTTTTCTGCTTGGGCTTTTTGATAGGCTTTGGTTACTTCATCTTTAACGCTATCAAATGGCTTAACATCACCAGCCACAAGTTCAGTCACTTTAATTAAATGGTAGCCAAATTTTGATTTAACGGGGTTGGATACTTCATTTAACTTTAAAGCTGTCGCTGCGTCTTCAAGTGGTTTTTCCAGTGAGCCTGCATTAAACAAACCTAAGTCGCCGCCTGTTTTCGCGGTTAATTTATCCTCAGACACTTCTTTGGCAATAGTAGCAAAGTCTTTAGTGGCTAAGTCTTGTTTTGCTTTAAGGGCTTTTTCTAATGCAGTTTTATCATCAATTTTGTCATTCACCATGAACAAAATATGACTGATTTTTCGACGTTCTGGCGTAGCATAAGTGTCTTTTTGCTCTTCATAAAAAACTTTTAGTTTCTCATCAGAGACGGGCACTTTTTTAGCGAGTTCAGGTAATGATAATTCAACATATTCAACAGAAAGCTGTTCAGGTATTTGGAATTTTTCTTGATGCTGCTGATAATAGCTAGCAATGTCTGCATCTGAAGGCTGTTCGGCTAATGAAGGTATGGCAACCGTTATGTAGTCAGCATCACGTTGTTGATTTTGAATTTTGAAAAAACTTTCAACATCGTAGTCAGTTGCGAAACTGCTGTTAATAATGCCGCCTTGAAATTGTTCCATAATCAGCGCGTTTTTAATTCGGCTGACGAAATCAGCAGAAGTCATTCTTTGTGAGCTTAGCAAGGCTTTATATTGCGCGTCACTAAACTGACCGTTTACTTGAAAGTAAGGCAGTGTCTTGATGAAATCTCGCGTAGCGTTGTCAGTGGCAACCAGACCTTGTTTGCGGACATATTGTAATAACACTTCATCACTGATGAGCTTTTCTAAAGCTTGATTTTTTAAGCTTTGTTCATCAATGCCCATGCCTTGAAATTGTTGGCTATATTGCTCATACGCTTTATTAACATCACGTTGATAAAATTCTTTGTCACCTACCGAGGCGACGCTNGCTTCTTTGCTACTATCTGTATANTTGTTAATACCCCATAAGCCAAAGAGTACACAAATACCGATCAACATAACTTGCGCGAAAATACCATGCGCTTTTTCTCTAATTTTCGTTAGCATGACGCTCTACCTAAACAACTTATGATTTTAAGCAAAAAAAAACCCCGAACCAGATGGTTCGGGGCTTTTTAAATTTGGCGGAGTGGACGGGGCTCGAACCCGCGACCACCGGCGTGACAGGCCGGTATTCTAACCAACTGAACTACCACTCCAAAGTCTGGTGGGTGCTGAGGGGTTCGAACCCCCGACCCTCGCCTTGTAAGGGCGATGCTCTCCCAGCTGAGCTAAGCACCCGACTAAAGAAATGCTAGTTTACAGCATCTTTTAAACTTTTACCAGCTTTAAATGCAGGAATTTTTGCAGCTTTGATAACAATTTCTTCGCCAGATTGTGGGTTACGCCCTTTACGCTCTGCTCTTTCTTTTACAGAGAAGGTACCGAAACCCACTAAAGCAACAGAATCGCCCGCATTCAACGCTTTTGTTACTGCACTGAGAAAGCCGTCCAACGCGCTTCCAGCATCTACTTTTGTTAAGCCAGAAGATTCGGCTATTGCATCAATCAGTTGAGATTTATTCATTTTTCCCCCTAGGAAATATTTTTTAGGTATTTTACAAGCCCTGTCCTGTGTGTTGATGCGCTCACCTGCACAATCTCAGGCAACACAATAAACGCGGGCATTTATATCAATAGCAGTTACGCAGTGTCAAGCTTTAAAATCCCTAGAGACCATGATTGTTGCGGTTTTGCACTACCCCAAGCTGTTTCTAATGTGCCAAAAGTGTCTGGTTTTTTATTTTAACCAACTCCGTTTCATTTTTGCTCTGCTCATCCATGTCTTTTTTGGCAACAGGCGTAGGCATATATTGTAAAGCGACTTCTAATACCTCATCTATCCAATGCACAGGTTTTATTTCCAGATTTTGTTTAATATTGTCTGGAATTTCCACGAGGTCTTTGGCATTGTCGGCTGGTATTAATACCGTAGTAATACCGCCACGGTGTGCAGCCAACAGCTTTTCTTTTAAGCCGCCAATTGGTAGCACTTCGCCGCGTAGCGTAATTTCGCCTGTCATAGCGACATTGGCACGCACGGGTATTTTGGTTAATGCAGAAATAATCGCCGTACACATAGCTATGCCCGCGCTAGGACCGTCTTTAGGAGTCGCGCCTTCAGGTACATGAACATGAATGTCATTTTCCTGAAACACCTTATTGCTGATACCCAACACGTCTGAACGGCTTCTGACCACAGTTATGGCGGCTTCAATAGACTCTTTCATTACCTCACCGAGTTTACCTGTCGCAGAATGTTTGCCTTTACCTGGAATAACAGCAGTTTCAATGGTCAACAATTCGCCGCCGACTTCTGTCCACGCTAAGCCAGTCACTTGCCCGATTTGGTCTTGCTCTTCCGCTAAGCCATAACTAAAGCGTCTAACACCTAGGTAATCTGATAAATTTTCGGGAGTAATCAATACTTTTTCTTTTTTCGGTTTCAACAATAAATCTTTGACCACTTTACGGCAAATCTTAGAAATATCGCGTTCCAAATTACGCACACCCGCTTCACGCGAGTAATAACGAATCATATCTCTTACCACCGCTTCGGGAATATCAAGCTCTTGTGCTTTAAGACCGTTATTTTTAATCTGTTTAGGAATTAAATAACGTAAGGCAATATTGATTTTTTCATCTTCGGTATAACCTGCCAGACGAATCACCTCCATTCTGTCCAATAAGGCAGGTGGAATATTCATAGTATTAGCGGTTGCCACAAACATGACATCGGATAAATCAAAATCGACTTCTAAATAATGATCGGAAAAGGTGTGATTTTGCTCAGGGTCTAATACTTCTAGCAATGCCGATGCTGGATCGCCACGAAAATCCGCTGCCATTTTGTCGATTTCATCAAGCAAGAACATGGGATTACGGGTTTGTATTTTGGATAAATTTTGTAATATTTTTCCTGGCATTGAGCCAATATACGTCCGTCTATGCCCACGAATCTCTGCTTCATCACGCACACCACCTAATGCCATGCGTACATATTTACGATTAGTTGCTCTGGCTATAGACTCGCCTAACGAGGTTTTACCCACACCTGGAGGTCCTACTAAACAAAGAATTGGCCCTTTCAGTTGTTTCACCCGTTGATGCACAGCGAGGTATTCTAAAATGCGTTCTTTGACTTTTTCTAAGCCGTAATGCTCTTCTTCCAATACTTGTTCGGCGATTTTTAAATCGTGGCGAACTTTAGTTTTTTTCTTCCACGGTACGCTGACCATCCAATCAATATAATTGCGTACCACGGTGGCTTCCGCTGACATCGGTGACATCATTTTGAGTTTATTCAATTCCGCGTCTGCCTTAGCTTTCGCTTCCTTAGACATACCCGCTTCTTCAATTTTCTTGGCTAACTCGTCAATTTCATTAGGCACATCTTCCATATCACCTAATTCTTTTTGAATCGCCTTCATTTGTTCGTTCAAATAGTATTCGCGCTGATTTTTTTCCATTTGCTGTTTAACACGCACGCGGATTTTTTTCTCTATTTCCAAGAGGTCTATCTCGCCTTCCATCAGCGTCATTAAACGCTCCAGACGCTTTTCAAGGTCGATGGTTTCCAGAATCGTTTGTTTATCCTGCACTTTTAAGCTCATGTGTGCAGCAATGGTATCAGCAAGACGACTAGGATCATCAATACCCGATAAAGAAATTAATACTTCGGGTGGGATTTTGTTATTTAGCTTAACGTACTGCTCAAATGAGCTGATAGCCGTGCGCTGTAATACATCTTGCGCTGGCTCAGATAACGTTGATATATCATTAAGCGGTGTAATAATGGCTGAAAAGAAGCCTTCGGTTGCCTGATAACGCAACACTTGGCAACGTTCGCTACCTTCAACTAGCACTTTGACAGTGCCATCGGGTAGCTTCAACAATTGTAGAATGTTGGCTAAAGTTCCGACTTGATAAAGATCAGCCGCATCAGGATCATCGACTTCCGCTTCTTTTTGCGCGACTAACAATACCTGTTTGTTGTCCTTCATAGCAGATTCTAAAGCGTCTATTGATTTTTCTCTGCCGACAAATAAAGGAATCACCATGTGTGGATACACCACGACATCTCTCAGCGGCAAGACTGGAATTAATACATCTGTTGTTTTATGCGTTTCCACAAAGAATACCTGTAAACAATTTTTAGGATAGGATGATTATGAGGGCAGCGTGTGAAATAGCAAGGATAGGGAATCAATTTTGTAATTTTTAAACGCAAAAAAGGGAGCTTTCGCAAAAAGCTCCCTTTTTATGGTATTCAAAAAAGCGATATTAGGACTCAGCAGCTGTTTTTTTCTTTTCCGTTTCGTATACCAGAAGCGGATCAGTCGTACCTAAAATAACGCTTTCGTCTACAACAACCTTGCAGATATTATCTTCTGAGGGCAGTTCGTACATGGTATTAAGCAATACATTTTCTACGATAGTGCGTAATCCTCGCGCCCCTGTTTTTCTTTCCATTGCTTTTTTGGCAATCGCGCTGAGCGAATCTTCTCGAAATTCTAACTCCGCGCCTTCCATTTCAAATAAGTGTTTATACTGTTTAGTCAGCGCGTTTTTAGGTTCAGTTAAGATTTGGATTAATGCCTGTTCGTCCAGCTCTTCTAAGGTGGCAACAATCGGTAATCTACCGACAAATTCAGGAATCAAACCGTATTTAATTAAATCTTCTGATTCAACTTCAGCGAACAATTGCCCAACATTTTTACCTTCATCTTTGGTTTTTACTTGTGCAGAAAAACCAATGCCGCCTTTTTCAGACCGCGCTTTAATCACTTTATCTAAGCCAGCAAATGCACCGCCGACAATAAACAGAATATTAGCAGTATTGACTTGGACAAACTCTTGATTAGGATGTTTACGACCGCCTTGTGGTGGCACGGAAGCAATAGTACCTTCAATCAATTTTAATAACGCTTGTTGTACGCCTTCGCCTGATACATCGCGGGTAATGGATGGGTTATCAGATTTACGCGAAATTTTGTCAATTTCATCAATATAAACAATGCCAGTTTCTGCTTTTTCAACATCGTAATCGCATTTTTGCAGAATTTTTTGAATGATGTTTTCCACATCTTCACCGACATAACCTGCTTCGGTAAGCGTGGTAGCATCGGCAATAGTAAACGGTACATTCAGTAAGCGAGCGAGGGTTTCAGCTAATAACGTTTTACCTGAACCTGTAGGACCAATTAACAAAATATTACTTTTTGCTAATTCAACGCTGTCTTTTTTAGATTTGCTACGCAAGCGTTTGTAATGATTATAAACAGCCACCGCTAAAATCTTTTTAGCACGCTCTTGCCCTATGACATAGTTATCAAGTTCTTCCTTGATTTCTTTGGGCTTAGGCAGAACATGGTCGCCAAATGAAGAGGTAGTATCTTGTAATTCGTCTTTGATGATGTCGTTACAAAGCTCTACGCATTCATCACAGACATAAACCGAAGGTCCTGCGATAAGCTTTCTTACTTCATGCTGACTTTTACCGCAAAAAGAACAATAAAGTAGTTTATCGTCGTCTTTGTTGTTTTTATCATTACTCATCACGCGCCCCCTGAAAACACCAATAACGATGTTTTTACTTTCGACAAAACCATACTCATTAAACTATTAACCATTTATAAATCAGAATTTGTCGCTCTGTTCGACAACACTTTATCAATCAAGCCATAATTAACGCCATCCTCGGCACTTAAGAAATTGTCTCTATCAGTGTCTTGTTGGACTTTTTCCAGTGGCTGCCCCGTATGATGTGCCAAAATTTTATTCAATTTATCTCTGATTAATAAAATTTCTCTAGCATGAATGTCAAAGTCAGAAGCCTGACCTTGAAAGCCACCTAAGGGTTGATGAATCATCATTCTTGAGTGGGGTAAGCAATAACGTTTACCTGCCGCACCACCTGTTAATAATAACGCCCCCATACTCGCGGCTTGTCCAATACACAAGGTACTGACATCAGGCTTAATAAACTGCATGGTGTCATAAATTGACATCCCTGCTGTTACCGAACCGCCAGGTGAGTTGATATACAAATGAATATCTTTATCAGGATTTTCTGATTCTAAGAACAGCAATTGCGCAACGACCAGATTAGCCATGTAATCTTCAACTTGACCGACCAAAAAGATAACGCGTTCTTTGAGTAAGCGCGAATAAATATCAAAAGAACGCTCGCCTCTGGCGGTTTGCTCAATAACGATAGGGACTAAGCCACCTGCCGCTTCTAATGCTCTCGCCTGATTCATAGTATGTTGGTTATACATTAAAAATCCTTACTGTTGCTGTCTATCCATGACATCACTAAAGCTGACGGTTTCATCAGTAACTTTTGCCTGACTCACTAACCATTCAACGACTTGATCTTCTAGTACCATTTGCTGAACATCATGTAAACGTTTTTCATCGTCATAATACCACGCGACTACATCTTCAGGACGTTCATAACTTTTTGCTAGTTCTTCAATAGTTTCACGAACTTTATCACCGTCAATTTCGACAGTATTTTTTTGAATAATTTCGCCTAAAATTAAGCCCAATGCCACACGACGTTTGGCTTGCTCTTCAAATGCGTCTCTAGGCAACTGCATATCTTCTGGCTTCATTTTCTGTCTTTTGGCAGATTCAATGTAGGGTTGCATCAATCGTTCAACTTCTTCATCAATCAAGGCAGTAGGTACCGCGATAGGGAATTTTTCATACAGTGAGTCCATGACTGCATTTTTTAATTTACCACGCAATACTTGTTTTAACTCTCTGCCCAGATTGTCTTTAACATCAGCACGGAAAGCGTCTACTGTGCCTTCTTCAACACCGTAGGCTTTGATAAAGTCTGCATCAATTTCTGGCAAGCTTGCCGTTTCAACTTTGATGACTTCAATATCAAATTGAGCATCTTTTCCTGCTAGTTCTGCATTACCGTATTCTGCTGGGAATGTTATTTCAAAGGTTTTATTCGCGCCTGCTTCAAGACCAATCAATTGGTCTTCAAAGCCTGGAATCATTTTTTTCGCACCAATTTCAATAGCGAAGTTTTCTGCTTTGCCATTAGTAAAATTGACTCCTTCAGAAACGCCTGAAAAATGAATGGTAATTTGGTCTTGTTCTTGCGCAGCACGCTCAACAACAGTCCATTCTTTTTTCTGCTCTCTTAACTTCTCAATGATACTATCAACATCGACATCACCGACTGTGGCAATAGGGCGAGTGATTTCAAGTTGATCAAGACCTTCAAGCACGATTTCTGGATACACTTCAAATACCGCTGTGTAGACAAAACCTTCGGCATCATCTGTGTGTTGGATGTGTGGATAACCCGCAGGTCTTAACGCCTGACTTTGTAAGGCTTCATAATAAGTGGTTTGAATCAAGTCGCCAGTAATTTCATCACGCACTTTATCGCCATACATTTTGGTAACAACTTGTTGAGGTACTTTACCTGGGCGAAAACCATGAATTTTAACTTCGCGGGCTAATGTCTTTAAGCGTTCAGCCATTTTTTCCTGAACGACAGTTTCAGGTACGCTAACAGTCATTTTTCTGCTTAATTCGGATGTCTTCTCGACAGAAACTTGCATTTCTTTACCTCACACAATTTTAAATAAGAATTTTTGAATGCCAGCAGGACGGTGGCTCTAAAGAATTGAAAAGCTCTCGATGAGTCGAGAGCTTTTATAGATTTGGGTGGTGCGAATGGGGAGACTCGAACTCCCACTGGGTAACCAACTGGTACCTAAAACCAGCGCGTCTACCAATTTCGCCACATTCGCACTTTGGTATGAACTTCGCATTATAATTGAAATATCAGCCATATAACAAGCGATAATTTTAAAATTGTCAGACACTGACTGATACAGCAAACCCTAATCGTCTAATGTCTTCCGCAAATTCATTTAACACATCAATGGATAATGGTGCTAATCGACTGGCTTCTGGTTGTAATGAGGGTCTAGCAATAGTGTACAGCATCACCTGTTGCAAATTAACGCTCTCTGTTTTTAGCCTTGTTAATAAAGTCAAAAAAGCTAACTTTTCTTTTTCAGATAACCCGTTGCCATCATAATCCAATAAACAAATTTGTAGTTTGGTCGGGCAACACTGACTAGCTAGTAGCAAGTTTTTCAGATGTGATTGACAACTTTGCCGCGCATTATTGATCAATGCCAGTCCCTCATCAGTTGCACTATCAAATTTAAACCAAACTTCACCACCATAAGCTTTTAACACTTTCAGTCCTGCTTGGACTTTAGGCTGATGCACCAAGCTACCATTAGTAATCAACACATAATTGCTCGTTGGAAAAATGCCAAACTCAGTGGCTACTCGTCCAATCAACTCCACCGCTTCGGCAAAAGCTTTTACACTGGTGGGTTCACCATTACCCGAAATAGCAATATCTTTAATGGCTTGTTGATGCTCAGGCACTTGAAAGCGTTGATAAAAATCACCATGTAGCACGATAGCTAGAAAGAAGCGCAATTCATCTTCCAATAGCTGAAAATCTATTTCAGGTGCAGTTCCCAATGTTAAATCAGGAACTTGGCAATAAATACATCGCCAGTTACAGGCATTATTAGTATTAAAATTAATACCAATCGACAAGCCACCTGCACGCCTTGATAAGACTGGATAAATGTATTTTAATCCGACAATATCCCGATTATGATTAGTTGTTATGAGTGTTGACACGATGACCTCGACACTTAGGAATCACTTTAATAATGACGGTATTTTACGGGTTCTTAAAAACTTCATGCGGTTTTTTAAAATAACGCTGAAAAATTCCGCAACTAGACTGTAAATAGTGTCTTATTTTCGCTTTTTCATGTGTTTATTCTTGTGCTATGCTAGCCGACACATAAACATACTACAACGCTAAGGATTAGCTGTTGTTTTCATCGACATAAAATCGCCACCGTGAGTTAACATGACCGAATCAACGACTACCGAGACCGTACAAACCATCATCGCTGAACTCAAAAATAAGCCAGGCGCATTATTACCCATTCTACATGGTGTGCAAGATACCTTGGGTTATATTCCTGCCGACAGTGTGCCTGCTATCGCTCAGGCTTTAAGCCTGTCCCGTGCGGAAGTTCACGGTGTTATCAGTTTTTATCACTATTTTCGCGATACGCCGCCAGGTAAACACACCATACATTTATGTCGAGCGGAGTCTTGCCAGTCTATGGGCAGTGAAAAATTAGAAGCTCATGTTAAAGCTACCTTAGGCATTGATTATCACGAAACGACCGCTGATGGTCAGTTCTCCTTAGAACCAGTCTATTGCCTAGGCAACTGCGCCTGTTCACCTGCTATGCAAATTGACCATGAGATTTATGGACGCGTATCGGCTGAATCATTTGATGCAACCATTAACGACTTAGGAGCAGACGCATGAGTAGCACAGTTTATGTTTCAGGCGATTCCAGTGCCATTTCCCTAGGTGCAAATCGCACCGCTGCCGCTATTGTTAAAGAAGCCGCGCAACGTGGTATCGCTATCAACTTAGTACGCAACGGCTCACGCGGTATGTACTGGCTAGAACCATTAGTTGAAGTTGCAGTGAAAGGTCAACGTGTCGCTTACGGTGCTGTTAATTCTAATGATGTTGCAGGTCTTTTTGATGCTGATTTTTTAAATGGCAGCTCACACACTTTAAGTTTAGGCGCGACCGAAGAGATTCCCTATTTTAAAAACCAACAACGTTTAACCTTTGCGCGTGTTGGTATTACGGATCCAATCAGTCTGGACGACTATATCGCTCATGACGGCTATCGCGGTTTAAAAAATGCAATAGGCATGAGCCAAGCCGATGTGGTTAAACACGTTACCGATTCTGGCTTACGCGGACGTGGTGGCGCGGCATTTCCAACAGGTATTAAATGGAACACGGTATTAAACACACCCTCCGAACAAAAATACATTATCTGTAACGCCGATGAAGGTGACTCAGGCACATTCTCCGACCGTATGATTATGGAAGGCGACCCGTTCGTGTTGATTGAAGGTATGACGATTGCTGGATTAGCCGTCGGTGCAACGCAAGGCTACATCTACTTGCGTGTTGAATATCCACACGCCCACAAAGCCTTGAATGCTGCGATAGACAAAGCCTACGCCGCCAATTATTTAGGCGAAAATATTCAAGGCAGCGGCAAGACTTTTCATTTAGAAGTGCGTTTAGGTGCAGGTGCTTATGTCTGTGGCGAAGAAACCTCACTCATGGAAAGTTTAGAAGGCAAACGCGGCTTAGTGCGCTTCAAACCGCCCTTACCTGCCATCAGTGGTTTATTCGGCAAACCCACCGTCGTCAATAACGTCATCTCTCTTGCCTCCGTGCCTGTCATCTTGGATAAAGGCGGCGACTACTACCGTGACTTCGGTATGGGGCGCTCACGCGGCACACTACCATTACAACTCGCTGGCAATCTAAAACACACGGGCTTAGTCGAAATCGCTTTCGGTATGACTTTACGCGAACTGCTTTATGAATACGGTGGCGGTTCAGCGTCTGGCAGACCGATTAAAGCTGTACAAGTTGGTGGTCCTCTCGGTGCATTTGTACCCGAATCGCAATTTGATACACCGTTAGATTATGAAGCCTTTGCTGCCAATTGGACAGTATTAGGTCATGGTGGCGTAGTTGCCTTTGATGACACCATGAACATGGCAAAAATGGCAAGATACGCGATGGAATTTTGTGCGGCTGAGTCCTGTGGAAAATGCACACCTTGCCGTATCGGTTCAACACGCGGTTATGAAGTCATGGATGACATTATCAACAATGTGGATCGTGAAAAAAATGTTGTTTTATTGCGTTCACTGTGTGACACCTTATTGAACGGCTCATTATGCGCCCTAGGTGGCATGACCCCTTATCCCGTATTGAGTGCGTTAAATCATTTTCCAGAAGATTTTGGTCTGACATCACATACTAACGCCGCTTAACATTAGGAGAATCAAAATGTCCTGTTTTGAAAAAGATTTTGGCACACCTGCCAGTAATTCCACACAGACCGTCACTATGGAAATTGACGGTTTCAAAGTAACCGCACCAGTCGGTACATCAGTGATGCGAGCGGCGGCAAGTATCGGTATTGAAATTCCCAAATTATGCGCCACTGACAGCGTTGAGCCGTTTGGCTCGTGCCGTTTGTGTGTGGTGCAGATTGAAGGCGGTCGTGGTATGCCCGCCTCGTGTACTACGCCTGTTGCCGAAGGTATGAAAGTCGTCACCCAAAATCAAAAACTCGCCGATGTGCGTCGTGGCGTGATGGAGCTATACATCTCTGATCATCCGCTGGATTGCTTAACCTGTTCAGCAAATGGTGATTGCGAATTGCAAGATATGGCAGGTGCAGTCGGTTTGCGTGAAGTCCGTTATAAGCCGATTGAAACGCACTTAAACGCCAAAAAAGACGAAAGCAATCCGTATTTCACTTTTGATCCCAGCAAATGTATCGTTTGCTCGCGTTGTGTTCGTGCCTGTGAAGAAACTCAAGGTACATTTGCGTTAACGATAGACGGTCGCGGTTTTGATTCCAAAGTTTCACCCAGTCAAAACCAAGCCTTTATGGATTCAGAATGTGTATCGTGTGGCGCGTGCGTACAAGCCTGCCCAACTGCCACATTGATGGAAAAATCTGTCATTGATAACGGTCAACCAGAACACGCCATCGTCACTACTTGCGCGTATTGCGGCGTAGGTTGTTCATTCCGTGCCGAAATGAAAGGCGATCAAGTCATACGCATGGTGCCTGATAAAAATGGCAAAGCCAATCACGGACATTCGTGCGTGAAAGGTCGTTTTGCGTTTGGTTATGCCACCCATAAAGACCGCATCACCAAACCGATGATACGCGCCAGTATTAAAGATGCCTGGAAAGAAGTCAGTTGGGAAGAAGCAATTAATTATGCCGCTTCTGAACTCAGACGCATACAAACCAAATACGGTAAAGATTCAATTGGTGGCATTACCTCATCACGTTGTACTAACGAAGAAACCTATTTAGTGCAAAAATTGATTCGCGCAGGTTTTGGTAATAACAACGTTGATACTTGTGCGCGGGTTTGTCATTCACCGACAGGTTATGGTCTGAAAAAGACGTTTGGTGAAGCCTCAGGCACACAAGATTTTGATTCGGTAATGGATTCTGATGTCATTATGGTCATCGGTGCAAATCCAACTGATGGTCATCCCGTTTTTGGCTCAATGATGAAAAAACGTCTGCGTCAAGGCGCGAAGCTCATCATCGTTGACCCACGCGAAATTGATTTAGTGAAAAAATCCCCACACGTTCACGCTGACCATCACTTAAAACTACGTCCCAGCACTAACGTGGCGTTAGTCAATGCCTTAGGTTATGTGATTGTCACGGAAGGCTTGGTGGATGAGGAATTTGTTAAATCGCGTTGTGATGTCGCTTCATTTGAAAAATGGCGTGTATTCATTGCACAAGAGAAAAATTCACCCGAAAATGCCGAAGCGATTACTGGCGTTCCAGCCTCTGAACTAAGAGCGGCGGCAAGATTGTACGCAACAGCTAAAAATGCCGCGATTTATTACGGCTTAGGTGTCACTGAACATAGCCAAGGTTCAACAACGGTTATTGGTATTGCTAACCTAGCAATGGCAACAGGTAATATAGGGCGTAGCGGCGTAGGTGTGAATCCATTGCGCGGACAAAACAATGTACAAGGTTCATGCGATATGGGATCGTTCCCGCATGAATTCCCTGGTTATCGTAATGTCGCCGACCCTGTGACTCGTGCGTTATTTGAAGACGCATGGCAAGCTCGCCTCAGTGGTGAACCAGGACTTCGCATTCCTAATATGTTTGAAGCCGCGCTAGATGGTAGTTTCATGGGGCTATATTGTGAAGGTGAAGACATTGCCCAATCTGATCCAGACATTAAACACGTTCATGCGGCATTACGCGCTATGGAATGCGTGATCGTACAAGACATCTTCTTGAACGAAACGGCAAAGTTTGCTCATGTGTTCTTACCAGGTTCTTCTTTCTTAGAAAAAGATGGTACATTTACTAATGCCGAACGCCGTATATCACCTGTGCGTAAAGTCATGAAACCATTGGCTGGCTATGCCGATTGGGAAGTCACACAAATGTTATCTAACGCATTAGGTTACCCCATGAACTACAGCCATCCATCTGAAATTATGGATGAAATTGCCAGCTTGAAACCGACCTTTAGTCATGTCAGTTACCAAAAAATCGACGAAATGGGTAGCGTACAATGGCCTTGCAATGACGAAGCTCCCGAAGGTTCGCCAACATTACACGCCGATCATTTCTTGCGTGATGATGGTAAAGGTCTGTTTATGTTGACTGAATATGTGCCAACCACCGAAAAAATCACCCCAATGTTCCCACTGATTTTAACCACTGGACGCATTTTGTCGCAATACAACGTTGGCGCACAAACTCGCCGTACTGATAACGTGGCATGGCATAGTGAAGATCGTTTAGAAATTCATCCGCACGATGCCGAAGACAGAGGCGTTAAGACAGGTGATTGGGTAGGTATTAAAAGTCGTGCGGGTGAAACTGTATTACGCGCCTTAGTCAGCGACCGCGTACAACCAGGGGTAGTCTACACCACCTTCCATTTCCCTGAATCGGGCGCGAATGTGATCACCACTGACAATTCAGACTGGGCGACTAACTGTCCTGAATACAAAGTGACAGCGGTACAAATCACTAAAGTACATACACCATCAGAATGGCAACAAAACTATGCTGATTTCAGCGAGCAACAATTAGAGCTACTAGCTGAAGGACAACACAATGCCTAATGGGTTAGGGAGTTCAGATTTTAGCTTGAACTCCGTAGCCGAATTAGGTTGGACAAACTATCAACACCGCATGGTAAACCGTTGGCAAGGAAGCCAACATAGCTTTGAACAAGATTGTGTTGCAGAAGAAGTACCCGTTGTACTGATGTACAACGGTATTTCCCACGTCGTCATGTTAGTAACACCGACTAATTTAGAGGATTTTGCCTTGGGTTTTAGTATGACCGAAGGTATTATTCAAAGTCCGCAAGAATTTCTATCCGTGCGTGTTTATCAACGCGCTAATGGCATCGAAGTCCAAGTTAAAATCCCCGAACACCGATTCTCCTGTTTGTCCGACAAAGGGCGTAATCTAACAGGACGAACAGGTTGTGGCTTATGCGGTGCAAGTACCTTAAAACAAGCGATACGCCAACCTGATCCTGTACACAGCCCTATCAGCGTCAGTGCCGAGCAACTTACCGCTGCGTTAAATGATTTACACAACAAACAATCAATCAATAAATTAACAGGCGCGATACACGCTGCCGCGTGGGTAGAACCTGAACGCGGTATCATTGATGTACGCGAAGATGTTGGGCGACATAATGCACTGGATAAACTACTTGGGTTATTATGTCGAACAGGCAAAGATGTCAACGCAGGTTTTATCATTGTCACCAGCCGCGCTAGTTATGAAATGGTACAAAAAACTGCTTTTCTAGGCATTGGTTTATTAGTTGCCATTTCCGCACCGACAGGTTTAGCAATACGCTTAGCCGAACAAGCGGGAGTCACCTTAGTTGGCTTTGCTCGCGGCGATAAACACGTTATTTATACTCATCCTCAACGATTAATACACGCTTATGAAAATTGAACGCTTAATTAAAATGGCTAATGATATTAGCAACTACTTTAACGCTGAACCTAACAGAGATGACGCTATCGCAGGCGTAAAAAACCATATTGCCCATTCATGGGAACCGAGAATGCGCAAAGCAATTATTGAATATAATCAACAAGATGGCTCAGCATTAACTGAATTGGCTAGAGCCGCAGTGTCAAAACTTTAAGCTTGGTGCTGCGGATGTAGGGTGGGCAAACAGCTTTATCGTTTGCCCACCGTTTGCCGATAAAAACGGTGGGCAGAAAAGCGTTACCCTCCATTGGAGACATTGTGGAAATTCTGATCGTCTCATTAACAGCGTTAGCGACATCAGCTCTAACATTGTTCTCTGGCTTTGGTTTGGGAACACTGTTGATGCCAGTTGTAGCAATCTTTTTTCCTGTTGAAATCGCCATTGCAATGACGGCAATGGTTCATTTGGCAAATAACCTTTTCAAAGTAGTTCTACTGGGGAAGCAAGCAAATAGTTCTGTACTTATCAGCTTCGGTATTCCTGCAATGATTTCGGCATTGGTAGGCGCGTTGGTTCTCGGATGGCTGTCTGGACTACCTGCAATCTTGGAGTACGTTGCGTTTGGTAAGAGTTTACAAGTTTCTCCAATCAAGCTAACCGTAGGTATTCTGATACTTGGGTTCGTGTTTCTTGAATTGTCGCCTAAATTCTCATCCATTTCTCTCGATAAAAAATATCTACCTTATGGCGGCATGATTAGCGGTTTCTTTGGCGGACTGTCTGGTCATCAAGGTGCATTCAGAAGTATGTTCCTGATTAAGGCAGGCTTAGACAAAGAGCAATTTGTAGCGACTAGCGTCATGGTAGCGGTCATGGTTGATTTATCGCGAATGCTAATTTACGGCTGGGATATGTCTATGCAACATCGTGATGTTGATTGGCTCTTAGTAATTTCGGCATCATTGTCGGCATTCGTAGGTGCGTATTTTGGTGCTAAGATGCTTAAGAAGTTAACGATTAGAGCGGTTCAAGTTGCTGTTTCGGCATTGCTGGTTATCGTTTCTGTCGGATTAATATCTGGTATATTGTAATAAGACTAATCATTTATCCACTGATTCCTAAGCAGGAGCTTGGGAACTAGTAAATCAAAAGGTACGCAATACGGTATCCTATAACTCGTCCCGAGTCATTTACTCACTCCCCATCCACAACCTAGGTTTACACAGATGACTGAACTAGAAAACTTCAAACTGCTGGGTGTTGCATTAGCCATAGGTTTACTAATTGGCTTGGAGCGTGGCTGGCGGGCGCGTGATCGCGTTGAGGGTATGCGCGTTGCAGGACTGCGTACTTACGGATTGATCGGCTTATTAGGTGGTTTGTCGGGCATTTTGGCTCAACAAGTCGATGCTTTTTTGATGGGATTTGCCTTTTTAGGTCTGACCTCTGTTTTGCTGGTTGCTTACAGTAAAAGCCTTGATAAGTTTGAAGATTTTAGTATTACTAGCATCATTGCCTCGCTGATTACCTTTACCTTAGGTGCGTTAACGGTGTTCGGTCATGTTACGCTTGCTTCTGCTAGTGCGGTAGTGATTACCTCGTTGCTTAGTTTTAAGCCTTTGCTACACGGTTGGTTGAAAAAGCTGGAACAACATGAATTGAATGCAACACTGGAGCTGTTGCTCATCTCGGTGGTTATCCTGCCCATACTGCCTAATCAGAACTACGGTGCGTGGGCTGCCTTTAATCCTTATCAGGTTTGGTGGATGGTGGTACTGATTGCAGGCGTGTCTTATCTGGGCTACTTTGCCATGAAGATTGGTGGTAATCAGCATGGTCCTGTCTTAACGGGTGCATTAGGCGGACTGGTGTCTTCAACAGCGGTGACGCTTAATCTATCCAAGTTATCCACACAATATCCAGAGATGGAAAACGTGTTAGCGGCAGGTATTTTAACCGCCTGCGCCACGTTATTCGCCCGCACTTTGTTACTCACTTCGGTAATGAACCCCGCATTATTCCAAACACTGTTTTCTGCGGTGTTGATGATGATGTTTGTGACTTATTTGTTGGCTTTTTTATTATGGAAAAACGCACGCGGCTTTAGAACCAATGAAGAAATAACGCTGACTAACCCTTTTCAATTAGGCATGGCATTAAAATTTGCAACATTTTTAGTGCTTATCATGTTGTTATCCAAGGGATTAACGCTTTATTTCGGTGCAATGGGGACTTATTTTCTAGCGGCAACATCGGGTCTAGCAGATGTTGATCCCATCATTATTTCCATGGCACAAATGAGTAAGGAAGGCATGGATGTCAGTGTTGCCACTCGAGCGATTCTTATTGCATTAACCGTCAATTCGGGCATTAAAAGCATTTTTTCGTGGGTTATTGGTGGTCGTGCGTTAGGATTGAGAGTCGGCGGTACTTTGCTGGGCGCAGTGGTTGCAGGCTTATTACTGATGTATGAAATCAATATGGATTGAGAATCAAGGTACACTATAACTTACGATAGTCATTCAAAAAATACCATTATGTTCCTCGCTAAAGATTTTATAGAAACCACAGAAAACCTCATCTTTGCCGTGGTAGCAGACGGCACAGAAGACAATAAAGTGCTGTGTTTTTTGCGATATGTACAACAAAAAAAAGTGGATACTGACGCGGCTAATGAGCTACTAAAACACCACCACCCTGATTATCTGCATTATTCACCTGTGTTAGATGCCTATCTTCATGCCGTTCCCGTACAGCGGATTGTCAAACATCATCAACCTAAACAACGCTTACAAAATATTCTGCACACCGCTCAGCCTGATAGCATCGAGCAAGATTTGCTTGCACTGTGTCATTTGTTGCAAACGCACGGCTTGGATTTAAGCCAATGGGGTGTGACGGGTTCACTGTTAATTGGTGCGCAACAAGCCAGCTCCGATATTGATTTAGTGTGTTATGACCGCGATGCTTTTCAACACTGTCGTGCGGTAATCGGTGAATTGCTAGCACAACACGCGTTGCACACACTCAGTGATGCCGATTGGCAACAATCCTATCAACGCCGTGACTGTGAACTTAACTTTGCAGATTACCATTGGCATGAGCGGCGTAAATTGAATAAAGCCCTCATTAACGGGCGAAAATTTGATTTAAGCTTAATTAATTCAGCGCGTTTGCCTGCTACAGCGTATCAAAAATGCGGCGCGATAACTTTGCAATGCCAAGTGCTTGATGACCGTTATGCGTTTGATTACCCTGCTGAGATTACCATAGACCATGCAGACATCAGTTCAGTAGTCAGTTTTACTGCCACTTATACAGGGCAAGCGATGAGCGGTGAATTTATTGAAGTATCGGGTATCGTTGAACAATCAGCACACGGTGATAAACGTATCGTGGTGGGTTCAAGTCGAGAAGCGCATGGTGAATATATTAAGGTAATTCGATGCTTAACTTAGCTGATTTCTCAGCGGTTATTTTTGATATGGATGGTTTAGTTTTAGACACTGAAAAGACTTATTTTATTGCGTGGCAACAGGCGGCGGCACGCATGGGCTATACGCTGTCGGATACGTTTTGTTTATCGCTGTCTGGGCTAAATGGTGATGCCGTCGTGCAAAAATTACTGGCTGAGTGCGGTGCTGATTTTGATTTAGCTACGTTTAATCAAGTCGCTGGTAAGGTGTGGCGTGAGTATGTTACTCAACACGGCATAGCTGTGCAACACGGTTTTAATGAGTTATTGGCATTTATTGTTCAGCAATCATTACCGTATTGCTTAGCGACCAATAGCCGTGCCATTAACGCGTTGGAATGCCTTGCTTTAGCAGGATTAAGCAATGTGTTTGACCTTATCATTAGCCGTGATGATGTGGCAAATGGCAAACCTGCGCCCGATATTTTTTTACACGCTGCTGATTGTTTGCAAGTACCTATTGAACGATGTCTAGTATTAGAAGATTCTCATGCAGGCATTATTGCTGCGACTCAAGCGGGTGCGTTTAGCATATTTATTCCCTCAACCCAGCCGATAAATCCACTGACGCTTGCGTACTGTGATGTCATGATGCCCAATTTACACGATGTGCTGGAATCGTTCCGTGCTTAGCGTAGAGCTTCATGTATAATTCTGGCAATTTTCAGCACTACAATCCAATCATAACCTGATGACTCAACAACCCAAAATATCTGTCATTGCCCCAGCTCGATTGCACATGGGATTTATTGATTTAAGCGGTTCACTTGGTCGCCATTTCGGCAGTATCGGTGTCGCGCTTAATGAACACGCCACGCGGCTTTCAGTAACACCTGCTGAACAACGCACCATTACAGGTCCTTCCGCACAACGTGCAGATCAGTGTTTAACCATGCTATGCAAGGCGTTAAACGTCTCCGATAACGTTAAGATTGATATTGAATCAGCGATTCCTGAACACGTCGGTTTAGGGTCTGGCACACAAATGTCATTGGCTATCGGTTCGGCACTTAACGCGTTGTATGACTTAGGGCTGAGTGTGCGCGAGATTGCGTCCGTGATGGACAGAGGTTTGCGTTCAGGCATTGGCATCGGCGTATTTGAACAAGGCGGCTTAGTAGTTGATGGTGGGCGTGGCGAACACACCATCATACCGCCCGTGCTGGTGCATTTTGATATACCTAGTGAGTGGCGATTTATTTTGGTCTTCGATAAGCGTGGACAAGGTTTGCATGGTCAGCAAGAAATTCAAGCCTTTAAGCAATTACCGCCCTTTCCACAACAAGAAGCAGCGCGATTATGTTACTTGCTGTTCATGTTAGGTTTACCTTCACTGGCGGAAAATAACATTATGCAGTTTGGTGAAGTGATTAGCCAATTACAGCAATCTGTTGGTGAACACTTTGCCAGCGCACAAGGCGGCGTATTTACCAGCCCAGAAGTGACTAAAGCCATGGGCTGGTTAGCCGAACAAGGTGCGGTGGCTATCGGTCAAACTTCATGGGGACCGACGGGATTTTGTGCTGTTGATGGTGCAGAATTAGCCGAATCCATGACCGAACAGGCACGGCGAACCTTCGCACAGTTTGATAATTTAACCTTTATCACAGCCAGTGCGCGTAATCGGGGTGGTGAGGTATTTGTTACGCACGCTTATTAATAATTTCGGTAGTAGCTAAATTTGTAGTGATAGCAGATAAGGTATTGTTAATTAAGAATAGTTAATATAATCTACAAAATTTATAACGACAAGACGAGTTAAAAAATGCCAAGCTGTCCGAGATGCCAAAGCGAAGAGAGTAAAAGAGATGGATTGATTAGAGGCAAACAG
>WSSedA1B3DRAFT_1000061_pt1 | contig 28726 bp, 28 predicted proteins | sample WetSurSiteA1Bulk_FD_9468 | JGI IMG/M metagenome (IMG submission 9468)
TAAATTCAGCGGTGTATTTTTGTTTGGCTTGGGTGGTCATATAAGCTCTCTCAGGTCTTTTCATGGATTTTATAGAAAAGTGTCCTGTTTAGTGTAGCCACATCATGCCTATAACCGCAACTCTTATAGCAATATCGCTGTTTACCTCTAACAAATCCATCTTTTTTACACTCTTCGCTTTAGCATTTCGGACAGCTTGGCATTTTTTAACTCGTCTTGTCGTTATAAATTTTGTAGATTATGCTAACTATTCTTAATTAACAATGCGTTAATATTTAATCTGAATTCGACATAAAAAAAGCAGCCTTTTTAAAAATCTGAATGCAAAGCTGTATGGTAGCTAAAATTGCATTTATGACTTGAATCAATCCTAGTTGGCTGTGATGATTTTACGTCATACTTCTGTGATACTGACGACTCTTGTACCCAATATCTGACTGAATGAAATCGGACGCGATGATGAAATATAGACAAAAAGCGTCATAAAGCCAAGAGCTGATGCGAAAACATCCGCACTCCTAACCATAACATATTTGCTGAACAAGCAAGGACGTAGCAACCCGCAACGGGGTGGTTTTCATGGCTTCTTGTGTACTTTACGGTCAATGACTGTGGCGACATTTCTTCAGAAAACTCAGTCTCATCAAGACTATCAATGATCCGTTGAAGAAGGTTCTTAACCTTGAACACACTCATCATCGCTTTCTCATTAACTTTCTGGTGAATGCAATTGCCTGTCTGGTCGCTTATTTTTAGCAATTTAAGAAATCTCCCTTAAATTTAGCTCGAACTCAGGTTACTTTAAGCGACAGGCAACAAAAAACTGCCTTTGGTTTTAACTCGAAGCGGTTTTGATTTAGTAGGGTGGGTAGAGGCAAGAGCCGAAATCCATCTTGAATCAAGGTGTTAATGGGTTTCGCTATCGCTCTACCCATCTTATGGGTTGTTTTATTTAGTTATCTTTCTTAAGTTGATGCGTATGGGGGTTCGCAAGCTCACCCCAACGTACGCGGTAGCGGAGCGCGGGATAACATCATAGTTAAGATAACCCAGCATTCTGCAAGCTCCATACCGGATACTCGCTCATTCAAGTCGCTTTGTGCGTGTTAAAGTCAAACAAACCTTTTGATCAATCGCTTCATGGTGCTTGATTTTGATAACAAAATCTACAAATTAGACATCTTTTCTTAGTTGCAAAATTGCATTGCGCTTTTAACACTTGATTTTGCCATATTACCTAAACGGCTTCAGTCATGCTTGTTTTCACCTAACCAATCTGGAATATGAGAACCTTGAGAGGCAAAATGTTCTACATGAACCACTGTGATTTTTCCATCAGTATATGAAACATCATTTATCCACTGCCATTTGCTAGGTCTGGCAATTTGAAACAAGCGATAAGATTCTCGAACATAATTTTGTTTTGAACCCAAGCCAAACATAATAATCAGCTTAGTTTCAGTCGGTAGATTACTGAGAAAACGTGAGGTGCATTGCTGGGAAACTTTTCTACCAAAGGGTATCGCAACAAATTTATCAAGCATTCCACCGCCTGAGCCTTTCCATTTTTCTTTTTTTAAATCATATTGCTCGACAGTACATCTTATAAGTGAGCCAAAATGAAACCGACCATTTTTATCAGCAATAGCTTTATCAACAGAATTTTTTAGAGCAACGCTGGCAGTTTTTTCAAGCAAGCCGACATGTGCGAGAATTTTGCCAACATTAAGACGGTTACCTTATGTAAGCAATTTTGTCATGCGGTGTATTCTCTAATGCACCAGATTGTGTTGATCCTTTGGAAAAGCCAAGCACAATAACTTCAGCTTGTTGATTTCCCCAAGCAAGGGGGGTTAGCTGTAATTCGCCAATTTTCTTCCGTTTGTTTTGTTTTATCGAACACCACTTGCTTAGTGTCATAGCACATATTGCAATTAAGTCTGCCATGTTGCGGTATACAGCTCATTTTGTTCTTAAAGTGATTATTCTTTAGGTTTTTCAGTGCAATAGGATACGCATCATTCATACTCAAATGATACGCTTCGTACCTCAGCACATTCTATATCGGCGCATTTTATCGCGTTCAGCAGGGCAGTTTTCATAATCACCACCAAAGCTATTATCTAATAAACCTAGCTAAACAACGCATTGAAGCAATCGGTCAATAGGGTTTGTTACGCGTGATTGAGCGGGATTTTTCAGATGGATGTATAAAGCAAGTGTTGTAGAGACGTTGCATTGCAACGTCTCTAGGAGAAATTAAAGCAGTATTGTTGAGGCAAAAGAGATTATTTTTCTAGCCCAATAAAATCCCAAACTTTATGAGAAAAAGTGGCCTCGCTGTGTTCTGGAACAGGTGGACCATTTGGATAGTTAAGCTCATAAACCCGCGCGGCATCTTTTGCTAAGTCGTTCATGCCTAGGTTGGTGTAGGCTTCTTGCATGACTTGCAGAGCATAAGGCACAGCGGGTGTGCCTTGATAGTGTTCAACTACACCTGATGCACGGCTTGCGGCGGCGACATACGCTTTGCGGTTCATGTAGTAGCGAGCAATATGCACTTCGTGCATAGCTAAGTTATTGTTAAGGGCAATCATCCGTAGTTTGGCATCCGCAACGTATCGACTATTGGGAAAACGAGTGATTAATTCTTTAAAATTGTTGTAAGCGGTTTGGGCTTTGTTCTGATCCCGTTGTGAGGTATCAGTAGGTAGGAAACGGTCAACAAAACCGATGTCACGATTGTAATTAGCCAGTCCTTTTAAGTAGAGGGCATAATCAACCCCCGCACTACGCGGATTCATTTTCATAAAGCGATCTGCGGTAGCAACGGCTTCTTCATGCTTACCCGCTTTATAATACGCGTAGGCTAAATCTAATTCTGTTTGTGAAGCACTTTCACCAAACGGATAACGTGTTTGAATGGCTTCGTAGAGTTTGACCGCCTTATCATAACTACCTGCATCTACGGCTGCTTTGGCTTCGCTACGAAATTTCTGTACATCCCAGCCAACATATTCGTCTTCACTTGATTTGGAGTCGCCAGAAAACAAATCGCTTATCGTACTGCAACCTGAAATGGCTAGGCTTAAACAGCCAATAAATAAAAATTTTATTAAAATTAATCGCATGATGCTCATGACACGTTGTAACATTAGAAGTTTTCTCGCCGCATAAACGGCTGTGTATCGTGCGAGTATAACTTAACTATGGGTTATTCAGAAGAACTTGTTATGACAAAATTAATGGAAGAAGTACCTTACGAAATGGCAGGAATGCGCTTAGATCAGGTGCTTGCAGAGCTGTTTGCGGATTATTCACGCAGTAAATTACAAACATGGGTTAAATCAGGGCGTGTACAGGTTAATGGTGCAACGCTGAAAATTAAAGATAAATTAGACGGCGGGGAAGTTATTACTCTTGATGCTGAACCCGAAGTGGTAATTCATGCTGAACCTGAACCCATCCCGTTAGATATTGTGTTTGAAGATGAGAGTTTACTCATTGTCAATAAACCTGCTGGTTTGGTGGTACATCCTGCGGTGGGTAATTGGCACGGTACTTTATTAAATGCCTTGCTTCATCATGATGCGAATCTTGAAACACTACCCAGAGGCGGCATTATTCACCGTCTCGACAAAGACACTAGTGGCTTGTTAATGATAGCTAAAACTTTACAAGCCCATAATAGTCTCACCCAACAATTACAAGACCGCACCATCATGCGTGAATATCTGGCGATTTCGCGTGGACGTATGACCGCAGGTGGTACGGTTGATGAACCTATCGGCAGACACCCGCATGATCGTTTAAAGTATGTGGTGCGTGATGGCGGCAAAGAAGCCATCACTCATTACCGTGTCGTGCAACGCTTCACCCGTCACACCCTGATACGCGTAAAATTAGAAACAGGACGTACCCATCAAATCCGTGTTCACATGGCGCATATTCGCTTTCCATTATTAGGCGATCAAGTCTATGGTGGACGCTTTCAAATGCCAGCAAATTGCAGTGAGCAACTCGAAAAAGAATTACGCAGTTTCAAACGCCAAGCTCTACACGCGGAAAAATTGGGTTTACAACATCCTGTTACTGATGAGTATATGGAATGGGTACAGCCTATGCCTGATGACATGGTTCGCTTACTTGCCGCCTTAGCTGACAATGAACAACAACAATAACCACTGGCTTACGCCTGATTGGCCTGCACCTGATAACGTCCATGCGGCTTCGAGTTTACGCACGGGTGGCGTGAGTTGCGGGTCTTACGACAGTCTTAACCCTGCGACCCATGTCGGTGATGATGTGGCGTGTGTGCATGAAAATCGGCAGCGTATTAAAACCATGTTGGCTTTACCTAGCGAACCTGTCTGGCTGGAACAAACGCATAGCGACATCGTTATTAACGCTGGGCAAACTACAACGCTACAACAAGCCGATGCCAGTTATACTGACCAAGCAGGCGTAGTGTGTACAGTAATGACAGCAGATTGCTTGCCGTTATTAATCTGCGCCAAAAATGGCAAAAAAATCGCGGCGATTCATGCAGGCTGGCGCGGTTTATTAGCAGGTATTATCAGTAACACCATTACCGCTTTAGCAACTACCGATGTTTTAGTCTGGTTAGGTCCTGCAATTGGTGCAACGTGTTTTGAAGTCGGCGCGGAAGTACGCAAAGTATTTGTAGAAAAATCTACTGCGTATAATCTTGCCTTTACCCAAACCAGTCATGACAAATACCTAGCCGATATTTACCAACTGGCGCGTATTGAACTGGCAGGGCAGGGCATTCATGCTATTTATGGCGGTGATTTTTGTACTGTCACTGATCAAGAGCGTTTTTATTCCTATCGTCGAGATACCCAAACAGGACGTATGGCAACACTTATCTGGAGAACATAAGGACCGTGCATTTATTGATATACATTATTATTTTTACCGCTGTCGGGGGTGTGTTAAGCGTATTGGCAGCGGGTGTGTTTTTATTACTGCCAGACCAACACCGAGATGCGGTATTGCCGCATGGCATTAGTTTCGCCATCGGTGCGTTACTCGCCGTTGCATTTTGGGGCTTAATTCCCGAAGCCTTTGAAGCGGTGAAACCTGAGCAGTTTCAATCCCTGTCTGGCACGATTCTCCTTGGCATACTAGGCTTTTTTGTGCTGGAAAAATTATTGATTTGGCGGCATTGTCACTTTGGTGATTGCGCGGCTTATGATGATGAAAACCATGATCACGACCACAGTCATGAGCATGGGCATCATCATGGAGTTAGTAAATCCGCTGGGGCGTTAATTATTATTGGTGATGGTATTCATAACTTTGTCGATGGTGTACTTATCGGAGCGGCATTTCTAACCGATGTACAGCTAGGTATAGTGACTAGCCTTGCGGTTGCCGCACATGAAATTCCCCAAGAAGTCGGCGATTTTGCCATTTTATTGCAAAGCGGTTATGGTAAAGGCAAGGCATTGTTTTATAACATACTGGCTAGTTTAACAACAGTGATTGGCGGTGTATTGGCGTATTTTAGTTTGGCGGATTTACACGATAGTCTGCCTTATTTTCTAGCACTGGCGGCTTCAAGTTTTATCTATATTGCCGTTGCCGATTTAATTCCGTCCTTGCATAAAAAAACGGACACTAAAACGTCATTACAACAGATTGCCTTGATTGTGGCTGGGGTATTGTTGATTTGCACGCTACATGATATTGCACATCATCTGGAATTGGGTTAGAGCCGCTGCTGTAGATAAACTATCCAATGATAAGGTACGCAATGTGTACCTTACCTGATAATTGTTAAGTCAAACTTTAACTATATCCATGCGATAATTTCATTATCGACAAACCACTTATGGATATATACAAAATGATGCGTAAACCACAACAATTGTTTTTCATTCCTAAGCCGCGTTTCATTGTAACTTTTATTACATTATGCGTACTTCAGTTGTGGGTAATGCCCGCCAGTGCCAGTGTAGATAATACTCCCCCACTTAAGCCAATCGATACGTCCAGCCCTAGAGCCACGTTACAAGGCTTTCTCGAATTCATGGGTAAGAGCTATGAGATAGGCATAGGAACGGTTGAATCTTATCTAGCTTCCAATAATCTTTATCTGTCTCCAGAAGAGATAGCTACCATCAAAACTGCCTTTCATTATCAGGAAGCGGGACAGCGGGCGTTAGACGTGAGCGAACTGCCTCCCGTGATAGTCAAGGAGTCTTCACGACGGCTCTCTGTCAAACTGAAAGAAGTATTGGATCGCATCGAACTTCCGCCTATCGAGTCAATTCCTGATGCCGACATGATGGCTAAGTCTGAATTCAAATATTGGACTATTCCGAATTCAGAAATTCGCATTCAACGCGTTGAAAAGGGACCAAGAACAGGTGAATACTTATTTACGCCTGCAACCTTGGATCGTCTTCCAGGGTTCTACGCTAAAGTCAAACACTTACCATACAAATCGGGTGCTTCAGTCGGTTGGGACGATTTTTCCACATATAGCCCAGGTGGCGTGGCGTTAACATTGCATAACATTGTGCCTAGCCGATGGTTAATTGACTTCCCTAAGTATCGAGTTCGAACCACATTTCTCGATCAACCTGTGTGGCGTTGGTTCGCTATTATGGTGGTTCTTGGTGCAGGTCTCGTCTTCGTACGCCTGTGTTTTCGTCTTAGCCGTTACTGGGCAAGTAAGGAAACACTTTCTGGACAATGGGCAAATTTAATTCGCCCCTTCAGTTTAGTGATTGTGACACCCGTTATCGCATTGATTTTTGCCGAAGTGTTGCGAGTTTCTGGCGATGTCTACCAAGTACTTACACTTTCGCTGTGGGGTCTGTTCTATCTTGCCCTCACTTGGACGGTTTGGGTAGCAGGCGGCATGATTGCGACTAGCGTTATCGCTCAGGAAAATCTGTTACCCAGTAGTATTGATAGCCAGCTTATTCGTTTGATGTTGCGTCTGCTGACATTCATCACGTCGATTGCTATCCTTGTCGTTGGAGCTGACCATATAGGTCTGCCTGCTTATTCGGTGTTAGCGGGTTTGGGGGTAGGTGGTCTTGCGGTTGCTTTGGCGGCACAACAAACTATTGCTAATCTAATTGGCTCGCTCATTATCATGATTGAAAAACCTTTCACGGTTGGTGATTCCATCAAATTGAAAGAGACCGAGGGTGTCGTTGAAAACGTGGGTTTTCGTAGTACACGGATTCGTACATTACATAACTCACTGGTGTCTATTCCGAGTAGCCAGATAGTCAATAGTACCGTAGACAATTTGGCGTTGCGTGAATATCGGCAGGTCAAGATGGATCTCGATCTCACCTACGACACGCCTGTTGAAAAAATTGAGACATTTATCGAAGGCATCAAACAAATCCTTGCCGCTCATCCAGACACGCGTAAAGATAACTACCATGTATTTTTCTATGAGTTTGGGTCACATAGCTTAGATGTTCTAGTAAACTTTTTTCTCAAAGTTCCTGATAGGGAAGCCGAGTTAACTGAGCGACAGAGGATTCTTTTAGCAATTTTGCGCTTAGCTGAGGTCAGTGGTGTACAGTTTGCGTTTCCCACACAGACTTTACATATTGATGCTGTAATGGAAGAAAAACATCTCTCTACTTGAGTGTGTATGGTAATCAAACTAAATAAATTGGAAATATAATGATACAAAAATCAACAATAACCTTCGCCTTTGCAAATTCAAGTGGGGCGATACATTCAGCGATACGGCAATATGTCGCGCCGATTATTCTGTTTACCAGCATTGTACTGTTTGTTTCTGGTTGTGCGACCCCTGTCGGCATTGATCATGTGGACATTCAAACTGGCTATCAAATCAACAACGCGAACGCAATGTCGGCAGGTGAAGCCTCAGAGGCTTCAAAAATGGTACTCAGACGGCATGATATGTTAGATAGATTCGAGACAGAGCCAGTGGCGGTATTGACTGAACTCCATAAAGGGCTTAGACCAACGGGTCATGATACGCGATTGTTCGCATTGGCGGAGTTGTCGTTGCTACACGCCCAACGCACCAATGACCGCGCTTATTTTCTTGCCTCAGCGGTGTATGCGTGGTCACTATTATTTCCAGAGGATGGAGCGAGCGCGCCGTTACCACCCTCAGACCCGCGTTTTCGTCTGACTTACGATATTTACAATCAAGCGATTGCGCTAGGACTGGCAGCACCTAACGACAATGACGAGGATGAAGATGAGGTACTCCTGAAGTCAGGCAAGTATAAGCTTCCATTCGGTTCACTCGATGTTACCCTTGACCAATCAGGCATGACATGGGGTGGTTACCCGCTAGACCGTTTTATCTCAACCAACACCATAGATGTGCGTGGTCTCAGAAACCGCTACCGCACTGCTGGTATCGGCACACCTTTAGCCGCAAGTCTTGCGGCAAGACCACCCTCAACAAAGTTGGCAGGTTCAGATCGTCTCGGTCCAAAAACAAAAGTACCCGTCACTGCCTTGCTACGCCTCAATCATGCGCGTAGTAGTCTTGCTAGCGGCAAGCTGAGTGGACAACTTGAAGTGTACGCGGCGGATCAATCCTCAATAGTGACTATTGCTGGGCAGCAACAATCCATCGAGTCTGACCCAACGGCAGCACTCGCTTACCAACTTAATAATAGCCCGCTCTATACGATGGAGATTGCAGGGTTTCTCACTGGCGGGGTATTTACAGGTCTTGATACGAAAAACCGCAAGCAGGACGGTATCTTCATGATGCAACCTTACAAAGCAGGCAAGATTCCTGTGGTGCTGGTACATGGCACGGCATCAAGTCCAGCGCGGTGGGCAGAACTGGTCAATGAACTGAATGGCGACCCGAAAATCCGTGAAAAGTTTCAAGTATGGGTTTTTATTTATAACAGTGGTGCGCCTATCGCTTTCTCAGCGGGTCGGCTACGCACAGCCCTGACCAACACCCTAAAGGAGCTTGATCCCGATGGCAAAGACCCTGCATTACAGCAAATGGTAGTTATTGGTCACAGCCAAGGTGGACTATTAACCAAGCTCACTGCCATTGATACGGGGACAAAACTCTGGAATCTTGTCAGTGACACGCCTTTCGATAAAATTAAGGTTGATTCAGAAACTCGCACACTCTTACAGCAGTCTGCATTCTATACGCCTTTGCCCTTCGTTAAACGGCTGGTGTTTATTTCGACACCACACCACGGCGCGATGCTAGCGGCAAAAGCAATCGTGACCGATCTTGCTGCCAAGATACTTACCCTACCTGTCAATCTGATGAGTGGACTCTCGCAGCTCACTGCGTTGAATAGCGATGCGAGATTGACTTCGTGGGTGCGCCATCCTCCTACAGCAATTGACGGTATGAACCCGAACGGTAAAGGTCTTAAAATCATCTCATCCATACCTGTGACTGCTGTACCAGTTCATTCGATAATCGCCGTCCTAGGCGATGGTCCAAAAGAAGAAGGCGATGATGGTGTGGTTGCTTATAAAAGCGCACATATTGATGAAGCAATTTCTGAAAAAATAATTCACTGGGGTCACTCTTGCCAAGATCAGCCTGAAACTATTGAGGAAGTTAAACGTATTCTGTTTGAACATTTAGAGACACCAGACGCGGCTCGCCCATAAGGTGTTGAATCCACAGATTCATCCATCCGTAGGGTACGCAATGCGTACCCTACACTACACTTGAACACCTAAAGCAAACAATGAAAAAAGCATTGCCAAATAGGACTCATCACTGTCCTCAGTCATTAATAAAACGTCTTAATAGCACACGCGCCGTCGCCTTACTGCTAACCGCTACAACCGCATTAACCGCCTGTGATTCATTTGGTCCTGATGCCATAAGAGGCACGCATCCACTTTATAACGATGCGATTGTTGGCAGTATGAATGAGCAGTTCGTACAAAATATCGTACGTCTGCACTACCGCGACCCGATATTTTTTCTCGATGTCGCCAGCGTGACAGCCAGCTTGAAAATGGAGGTAAGTGGTGGACTTGACCAGTCAGAAGTTGGGGTTGGACTCAATGGCGGAGCTGATTTTCTAAAATACAGTCTTGGCGGAGCTTATTCCACCTCGCCGACTATCGCTTATGCACCGTTACAGGGCGAAGGCTTTGTAAAAAGTATGCTCAGCCCCATTCCTTTGGAAGTCATATTTGCTATGACTGGATCAGGTTGGAGTGCGCGACGCGTGTTCGGTTTGTGCGTTGAGCGTGTTAACGGTCTTGAAAATGCCACCAGTGCTTCAGGACCTACACCTAGTTCTGCGCCAAATCAAAGCCAGAAATTCATTAAACTCTTGCAACTTGTCGAAGAAGTCAGTGGAGAACAACTCATTATCCCTAGTGTTAATCCAGACACCAAAGAGCCGCAATTACACATAAAATCCTCACCAGAATTTAGCAAGCAAATACGCGAAATTAAAGACCTTCTTGGACTCGATCAGAATCTTGAGTTTTATCGTATCAACAGTGATTTCACCAAATACAGTGCCGACACCTTGTCGATACGCACCCGATCGCTTACCAGTATTTTCTTTTATTTATCGCATCATGTTGATACGCCACAAGAACATAAAGTAGCGGGTTTAGTGACAGTTACGCATAACAAAAATGGTTCAGTATTTGACTGGGGGTCAACACCCGCAGGCAAATTGTTTCATATTCGTCAAAGTGAAGAACAACCGGCTGGCGCGTTTATCGCAATTCCGTATCGTGATCACTGGTTCTATATCGCCGATAATGATCTCGAATCAAAATCAACGTTTATGCTATTGATGCAATTATTCCGTTTGCAAGCGGGTACGGCTAAATCAGTAGGTCCCACTTTAACCATACCTGTGCGATAGACAAACTTGGTAAAAACGCTATTTATTGCGTCTTTACCAGAGGTGTTATTCAAATAAACGGCTTAGAACAATAGTTGTCTCTAAAATTCTAAACACAAATAGCTGATGTTTTGGAATATAGCGTTGAATATTAAAAACAAGCCCAAGCAATCGTTAATCTATCAGGATGTTTTTCACATTGGGTGATGTGCGCGCAGCCAGTATCACCAAACATATAGTCTAAGTTATCTTCAGAATCTATTTGAAAAATATATTTCATATTATCGCCACAATCTGGGCATTGTGGATATTCAATGCCTTGTACCCAAGCTGGCCAGCCAAGTAATTTATCGCCTACTTTAGGATAGTTCTGTTCATAGAGTTGTTCAGCTTCTGCCTCGTCTAATTGAATACCCAGTTCCTCTAATTCCTCACTATTAGGGTAATCATCGCTTGCTTGCCAAGCGACAATTACTTTTTCTTCAAAGGCATCAGCCACAGGTGAGACTTGCAGCGTTTTTGTCACTATATTGGCAGGATTAAGGATGCGTAACAGTGTGCTTTTTGCAAATGGAAAATAAGCCTCGCATTCAATTTCACATTCTTGTTCGTCATTGATACAGTAAAAAACTTGCAATATACCGCTACCAAATACCTGTCGCGCTTCTTGCGGTAATTCACCGCTATTTAATTGTAAAAACAATTGCATTTCTTTTTGGCAATGACCACAACGTGGCCAATGTTCGTTTTTATCCAGTAATGGAATGCCTGAAAATTTAGAGGTTAAAACAGAACCTGTACTTTTTTCTACCACAGGTGACCATGCAGTTTTCTTAGTGCTGGCAATACGTTGTAATAAATTTTGTTCCGCAGGTGTTTTAATAGTCATAAGAATGCTCGCAAAGCATAAATGGGGCGGTCACAATTTTCGTAGAGACGCGAGCATAATTCACGTCTCCACCATTTATTTATTGTTTATGGTTTTTTAGGTGATGACGTTAGGCTCAGTTCTGCCTGTCCGTTGTTTAACTTGGCAAAACTGCTCCGCCAATTCAATTAAATCGGCTAACGCGACTTGCGCATCTTGATCATGTTTAGTGGCATCTGGTTCAAATTTTTCCAAATAAATGCGTAAGGTTGCGCCGACTGTCCCCGTACCTGATAGTCTAAAAACAATACGTGAACCGTTAGTAAAGCCAATACGGACACCTTGATTTTTACTAATGCTGCCGTCTATAGAGTCATGATAGCTAAATTCATCGGCATATTTGACGGTGTATTCGCCAAAGGTTTTGCCTGTTAATTCAGTCAGTTGAGCGCGTAAATGATCGACGATAGCATTAGCAATCGGGGTTTCTACGGCTTCATAATCATGACGACAATAAATATCTCTACCGAATTTTTGCCAATGTTCATGCACGATGTCGGCGACTGATTGCCGTCTTCTCGCAATTAAATTCAACCAGAATAAAACCGCCCATAAACCGTCTTTTTCGCGTACATGATTGGAACTAGTACCAAAGCTTTCTTCACCACATAAGGTAATTTTGCCTGCATCTAGCAAGTTACCAAAAAACTTCCAGCCTGTTGGTGTTTCATAACAAGGAATCTTGTAGCTAGCTGCGACACGATCAAGAGCTTGACTAGTAGGCATGGAGCGAGCCACGCCACTCAAGCCTTTTGTGTAGGCAGGAATTAAATGTGCATTAGCTGCCATAATCGCTAAGCTGTCGCTAGGCGTAACGAAAATTTGGCTACCCGTAATCATATTTCTATCGCCATCACCATCAGATGCTGCACCAAACGTTGGTGCATCGCTACTGAACATACGTTCAGCAAGTTCATGGGCATGGGCTAGGTTAGGGTCAGGATGATGCCCGCCAAAATCTTCTAACGGTTCGGCGTTAATGACTGATTCGGGTGATGCGCCTAGCATATCAATAAAAATTCGCTTGGCATAAGGACCTGTGATCGCACTCATGGCATCAAATAACAATGTGATATAACCAGAACTGATACTTTGTTTCAGCAAATTAAAGTCAAAAATCGACTGCATCAGTTCAGCATAATCATTGACAGGGTCAATAATAGTGATGTTAAAACCGTCAATATTTTGTGTGCCGATAGTATCTAAATCAACATCATCCATGATGGCAATTTTATAACTATCAATCACTTGGCTACGCGCATAAAATGCACTGGTGTCTTTTTCTGGGGCAGGACCGCCATTGCTAGAATTATATTTAATGCCAAAATCTTCGTCAGGTCCTCCTGGATTATGACTAGCCGATAACACTAAGCCACCAAAAGCTTGATATTTTCTAATAAGATGTGATGCCGCAGGCGTAGACAGTAAGCCAGCTTGTCCTATAATTAAACCACCGAAACCATTAGCTGCGGCCATTTTAATAATGATTTGTATCGCTACTCGGTTAAAATAGCGACCGTCTCCGCCCAGAACTAATGTCTTTGCGGTAATATCTTCTAGGGAGTCGAAAATTGATTGAACAAAATTTTCCAAATAACCAGACTGTTGAAACACTTTAACTTTTTTTCGCAGTCCAGAGGTACCTGGATTTTGGTCGGAGTAGGGTTGTGTAGTGATAGTTTCTATTTGCATGTTTAATCCTTAGTGCGACAATTAACGTGGTGGATAAAGTACACCAAAACTCTTTTTCAGTGTAGATTTTAATTATGTTACGAACATGTATATTACTGTGTTGTGGTTTTTTCTCTTTTGCCGCGTATGCACAAGAGGGTATTTGGCTGTTAGTCGATACTAAAGCCCATAAAATTGAAGTAAAACAAGGTGAACAGACTATCGAAACCTTGACGGGTATTGCGATTGGTCGAAAGGGTGCGGGCTTGAAAGGGCATCGTGGTGATGATATTACCCCCTATGGCAATTATAGAATTGGCTGGGTGGGTGAAAAAAGTAATTTTCGCAAATTTTTTGGACTAACCTATCCGTCTAAACAAGATGCTGAAATTGCTTTAAAACGTGGTGTTATTAGTCAGGCAGACTATTATAGTATTGCGGCGGCTGAACAATTTAATCAAATTCCACCACAAGATACGCCATTAGGCGGACAAATAGGCATTCACGGACTGGGTGCAGGGGATGAAAGTGTTCATCACGCATTTGACTGGACGCATGGATGTATCGCATTGACTAACACTCAAATTGATCATTTAAGCCAATGGTTAGATACGGGAACAGTGGTAAAAATAAAATAAAATTGGAAAAATACGCTGAATAGTGGTAAATTAATCCCAGTTTTATGTTCATATAACTCTCAAAACAAAAGGTAAATACAAATGAAAAAAATCGTAAAATTATCTATGATCGCTATGGTTGCTAGCTTAGTTGTTGGTTGTGCTACTAACGATGACATCGCAAACTTACAATCACAAATTGACGGTTTGAAATCTTCAGTTTCACAAGCATCATCTGACGCTGCTAGCGCAAAATCAGCTGCTGATTCAGCTTCTGCTCAAGCTGCTTCTGCTGAAGCTGCTGCTAACCGTGCTGCACAATATGCACAAGAAACTAACAGCAAATTAGATGCTATGTTTGCAAAAACAATGAGAAAATAATTTCTCATTGCTTTAATAGCATAGGAAAGCCCAGTGGTGTTATGCCACTGGGCTTTTTTTATGCCTGCTGTTCACCGCCAAATATGTCTAACAGACGTGGAATAAAATTCGCCAATTCCAGCGACATAATGGAAAAATCGACATCAAAGCGTGCTGCTTCATCCTGCGCATTAGTATCAGTCACTTGATCTTGCACTAAATCCAAAAACTTTAAACGTTTTACTGACAAATTCTCATCAATTATAAAGCTCAAACGATTATCCCAGTTTAATGCTAGCTTAATCACCTGTTTACCAATATCCAGATGGTTTTTAATTTCTGGCAACGATAAATCATGACGCTTACAACGAATTACCCCACCTGCTTCTTCAGGAGCGCGTAATTCACATTCATCCTCAATAGTCACATCATTAGGTGCTTTTTGCGTTAATAACCACTCTGTCATGGTTGCAATCGGTTTTTCCACTGTATTCAACGGCACAGCAGGTAACGAACCCAAACATTTACGCAACAAACTGAGCAAATCTTCGGCTTTATTAGCAGAGGCAGAATCCACCACCAAAAAACCGCCTTTGACATCAATATACGCATACAACTTGCGCGAAAAAGTAAACGCACGCGGCAATAATTCAAAAATCAACTCATCTTTAATGGCGGTGCGTTCTTTTTTCGATAATTTGCGATCTTGTTCTTCTTCGGTTTCGGCAATTTTTTCCAACATCATTTCGTTGAGTACCGAAGCAGGTAACACGCGCTCCTCTTTTTTGGTACAAATCATCATAAAACCGTTCGTACTGTGTACTAATGGCGAGCCTTTACCAATAGGCGACACCCAACCCAAGGAAAAATCCTCATGCGAACCACAAGGACGAAATGCTAACGCCTCTAGCTTTTCTTCCAACTCCTCTGCCGTCAAAGTAAACGCCTCAGTTAGACGAAAAATACTCAGATTTTTAAACCACATAATGTAATCCTATGAAAATAATGGTCTGGCATTATCGCAAATTTTTCTGTGTGTGCGTTAAAATGCCTATTCATTTTTTACCATGTCTATTTTTATGATTAAAGAAACACTCAATGCGCGGCGGTTATTATGTCCGCTCCCCGTTATTCGCACCCAAGACAAAGTTAAGAAAATGCAGGTCGGCGACCAATTAGAAGTTATCTGTACTGACTCAGGTGTGATGCAAGATATTCCTGCATGGTGTCGTATTAATGGACATAAAGTGCTTGAAACAACGGCTGGCGATAATGAATATATCATTGTGTTAGAAGTAGGCGGAAAATGACCGAACTCAGTGAGTTAGAAAAAGTGCGAAAATTAAAAGCCCGTGCTAGTTACGTTGGTGCGGCTATTAATATATTGCAAACATCACTTAAAATTGGCTTTGGTCTGTTATGGCAATCATCAGCGTTAATTGCTGATGGTGTACATTCTTTATCCGATTTATTAAGCGATTTTCTGGTTATTGTCGCTGTTAGATTAGGCAGTCGAGAAGCAGACTATGAGCATCCTTATGGGCATCGACGCTTTGAAACTATAGCCACAGTGATTTTGGGTATCAGTTTATTACTCATTGGCGGTGGCATTGCGTGGTCAGTCATGAAGCGCATGGAACAGCCTGAGCATTTAGCCACACCCGATGTGATGAGTTTGGGCGTGGTTGTGCTGTCCATTTTAGTTAATGAGTGGCTGTATCATTACACTAAACGTATCGCTAAAGTTACTCGCTCTAAGTTACTGTTAGCTAATGCGTGGCATCAGCGTAGTGACGCAATTTCCTCGGTGGTAGTGTTGTTTGGTATCGGTGCGGTGTTGTTAGGTTATCCACTTGCTGATGCGATAGCCGCCATTGTAGTCGCGTTGATGGTAGTTAAAATCGGCTTGAATCTAATAATGCAAGGTATTAAAGAACTCGTCGATACTTCATTACCACCTAAGAAACTCGCTGAAATTCGTACCGCTATTTTAGATATTGAAGGCGTAGAGGGTATTCATTTATTACGCTCACGGCAAATGGGCGAAGATGCGTTAATTGATGCCCATATTATTGTTGACCCGCGCATTACTGTATCAGAAGGGCATAGTATCAGTGATGCAGTACGCGATGAATTAATCAGCCGTTTTGATGATGTCATGGATGTATTGGTTCATGTTGATCCTGAAAATGACGAAGGTTTGTTTGAAAAGAGTCCACTGTGCCGCCGTGATGTTAAATTATTACTGGATACTTATTTAGCCGATGTCAAACACGCAATCAACGACTTCAAAATTCATTATTTAGACGGACAAATAGAAGTAGAAGTTATTTTGCCGTTTGCACTAAGTCAACAAACCGAGCAGTTAGCTCAGCTAAAAATTCAATGTGAACACATGAAAACAGACATTGAACGAATAGATAACGTGCTGATATTTTTTAAAATTTAACGAGGATTAATGATGGCAGTAGGACAATGCGATTTCCCCACCATGCCTAGTATTGCAGGTATTAGCTTAGGCACTGCCTGTGCAGGTATTAAACAAACAGTCAGAGATGATATTTTACTGCTTCATGCGATTGAAGGTGCAAGCTGTGCTGGGGTGTTTACCCAAAATGTGTTTTGCGCCGCGCCTGTTCACGTTGCAAAAGCAAATCTAGCCCATAATCCACGCTGGTTTTTGATTAACTCAGGCAATGCCAATGCGGGGACGGGTGAACAAGGTATGCAAGCCGCGCTAACGTCATGCGCGGAACTAGCAAAGCTCACAGGTGACGCACCCAATCAAGTGTTACCATTTTCTACGGGCGTAATAGGGCAATTATTACCCGTCGCTAAAATTACTGCCGCCTTGCCTACCGCTATTAGTCAGCTTAAAGATGATAACTGGGTTAAAGCCGCCAAAGCGATTATGACTACTGATACCTTTCCCAAAGGCGTATCAAAAGTAATCACCGTAGCAGGACAGACGATTACTTTTAACGGCATTTCTAAAGGCGCGGGCATGATTCAGCCTAATATGGCAACCATGCTGGGCTTTATTGCCACCGATGCCAAAATTCAACAGCCGTTATTACAACAGTGTTTAGCCTTAGCCGTTGAACAATCCTTTAATCGTATTACCGTGGATGGCGATACTTCCACTAATGATGCCTGTGTGATTATGGCGAGCGGTCAAAGTGCCGCACCTGAAATTATCGCTGACAGTGAGCATTACCCTATCTTTGCCGACGCGTTAATGAGTGTGTGCAAACAATTGGCAGAACTGATTATTCGAGATGGTGAAGGTGCGACTAAATTAATGCGCATCGTGGTATCAGAAGCAGTCAACGATGAAGAAGCGGTACGCGTTGCTAAAACCATTGCCCATTCACCATTAGTGAAAACCGCGTTTTTTGCCAGCGATCCCAATTGGGGGCGTATTCTTGCCGCTGTTGGACGCGCAGGCGTGGAAAACATGGTGTTGGAAGATGTGCAGCTTTATTTGAATGAGGTGTGTATAGTCAGAAATGGTGGTTGTGCCGATGATTACACCGAAGCAGCAGGACAAGCGGTGATGAATCAACAGGAAATCACCGTCACGGTTAAATTAGGACGCGGCGCGGCTACGCAAGAAGTCTTAACCTGCGATTTTTCTTACGACTATGTGAAAATCAATGCCGAATATAGAACGTAGGGTACGCAATGCGTACCTTACAGTCGCGGTAGGCGTAGTAAAAAATACCCAAGGACAGGTATTAATTTCCCTGCGTCATGATACGCAACATCAAGGTGGCTTGTGGGAATTTGCAGGCGGTAAAATTGAACACGGCGAAACGGCTGAACAAGCACTTTGCCGCGAACTGAAAGAAGAGCTGGCGATTGCCGTTATCAGCGCGACTCCATTGATAACCATTAACCATTCATATCCCGATTTAGCAGTGCAGTTACAGGTATTTTTAGTCGAGCAATTTTCAGGCGAGGCGCGAGGTCGTGAAGGTCAACCGATTAAGTGGGTGGCGGTGCAGGACTTAAAAAAATACCCATTTCCTGCCGCTAATCAGTCCATCATCACCGCCGCGCAACTGCCGCCGTATTACGCCATTCTCGATGATAGCGAACCGTCATTATTAACGGCTAATCTGCAACAGCTATTGGCAAAAGGCATCACACTAATACAAGCGCGTTTAAAAAACTTATCCACCGAAGCCAGTCACGCCTTTATAAAACAGGCGTATCCTATCTGCCAACAACACGGCGCGTTATTGCTCATTAATTCAGCGGTTGCAAATGCCGACAGCTTGGCAGATGGTGTGCATTTAACCAGCCTTGATTTAATGGCAATGCGCCAGCGTCCTGCTCATATTGAATGGCTAGCGGCTTCCTGTCACAACCTTGAAGAACTTAACCACGCTCAACAAATTGGTGTTGATTTTGTGGTACTCGCGCCCGTGTTAGCCACGCAAACTCACCCCGACACCGCGCCACTTGGTTGGTCACAATTTGCAGAATTAGTAAAGCAATGCAATCTCCCTGTCTACGCCCTAGGCGGACAAACCCTCGCCCATTTAAGTATCGCACAACACGCAGGCGGACAAGGCATAGCGGCTATCAGGGCATTTCAATCCTTACCAACATGATGGCGTAACTTCAGGAATACCAAACTCTTTAATCCACACCATCCTAATGTATCAACACTTTATTTTTCCTTGAGGGTTCAGCACTTTCTTGAGACGGTGTGTTCCGTAAGTGGCTCGGCTTTTCTCCAACGCACTCTGTCTGTATGAGGCAGTATCTTGTTTTTTAAGATACGCTAGGCTTACGCTTTGTTTTAACCACGCCTATGTTAAACAAACAATTGCTTTCTTCCTTCAAATGCTTCAGTGCATCGTACAGGTGTTCATCCGTTTTCAATGCCTTGTCCATTGTTTGCTCGGAGCTGTATTTATGAATCTATATGTGCAAGGTATTGGCGTTCATCCTAGTTCCTTCGGAGTCTCCACTACTGATTTATCTGATTCGCTTGCTTGACTACCAACTCTCTAAATTTTTCCTTATAGCTTTGATGTTTCTCTTTGCTTGTATCAGGCACACTTTTTTCTTTTAGCTATTTTAACCCTATTTAGTATGGCTATATCATCTTTATAGTCATGAACATACGGTTTTTTAACATAGCGAGGCATTGATAGATAAAAAGTTTTAAACGAACTTGCCCAGATTTCTCAAAACTCAAGACACGACTGTTCCTATTCGAACAGAAATGGGCATACCTAAGATGGATCAGGATGTTCATAGTCGCGATGAACACATAAATCTCAGTGATTTGGGTTTCAAAAATCTGCAACGCTAAGTAATGGCTAAGCCGAGGCGGCAGCATAAACGTCTGCGGCTTTCAGTGCGGGCATACTTTATATTCGCCTGTGCCATAAATTTTCAAGACTATTGAATCCACAACGACATGCAGTGGTCCGCTGTGGGCATAGGAGTAATTTCTGATAATATCTCGGCAAGGTATGACAATCTAATCTTTTAACCACAGCAATGATCCAGTAAGCCAAGCCTTCTAGCGCACAATATGGCAATCCAAAAACTTTAATGTCAATTATTTTAGTACATCGGAAACCCCAAAGATTCGCGGCGGGCGTAGTAGGCTTCGGCGACAGCGCGGGATAGGGTGCGGACTCTTAGAATGTAACGTTGGCGTTCTGTTACGGAGATGGCGTGACGGGCATCCAATAGGTTAAAGGTGTGCGAGGCTTTTAGCACCATTTCATATGCGGGTAGCGGTAAATCTGAGTCTATGAGTTTTTGGCATTCGGCTTCGTAGGTATTGAAGCATTCAAATAGGAAGTCCACATTAGCGTGGTCGAAGTTGAAGTGTGACATTTCGACTTCGTTTTGATGGAATACGTCGCCGTAGGTAACGATGCCGTGCGGAGTGCGTGTCCAGACTAAATCATACACGCTACTGACTCCCTGCATATACATGGCGAGGCGTTCTAAGCCGTAGGTGATTTCACCTGTGATGGGGCGGCATTCTAAACCACCGACTTGTTGAAAGTAGGTGAATTGGGTGACTTCCATGCCGTTTAGCCAGACTTCCCAACCTAAACCCCACGCGCCTAAGGTGGGTGATTCCCAGTTGTCTTCGACAAAACGGATGTCATGCTCTAGTAAGTCAAAACCTAATACCCGCAATGAACCTAAATACAGTTCCTGTATGTTGTCAGGCGATGGCTTTAACATCACTTGGTATTGGTAGTAATGTTGTAAGCGGTTGGGGTTCTCACCAAAACGTCCGTCGGTTGGACGACGTGAGGGTTGGACGTAAGCGGTGTTCCAAGGCTCAGGACCAATAGCGCGTAGAAAGGTAGCAGGATGAAAAGTACCTGCACCGACTTCTTGGTCTAGGGGTTGTAATAATACACAGCCTTGTTCTGCCCAGTAAGCTTGTAGGGCGAGAATAAGACCTTGAAAGGTTGATAAATCGTATGAAGTATTCGACACGGCAGTAAGTGTGGGTAGATAAAAAGTGAGCAATTATAGCGTAGAAAGTGTGGCGGTATTAACGGTTTTGTGAAAAGTTGGTCGCCAGTACGGTTCAATGCTACATCGGTGTTGTTCTAGCAGTCGGCGAAAAAATAGTGGGTCTTTTTGTTGGGTAATTTCACCTGCACGCGGATAAAGTTGATGTGCGAGTCGAGACAGCCAAAAACGTAATGCGGCAACTCTAAGCAGGGTTTGCCAATGCTGTTTTTCCTGTGCGTGTAACGATCTTAAGGTTTCATAAGCCGATAATAAGGCGGTGACTTTACTCGGATTCAGTGTGTCATTATCACAACACCAATCGTTGACAGTGATAGCCAAATCAAGCAATAACACGCCTGTCCCTGCACTATAAAAATCCAGTATGCCACTGAGTTTATCGCCTTCAAATAACACGTTATCTTTAAACAAGTCAGCGTGTATTACGCCAGACGGCAATGAATCAGGATAATGTTGGGTTTGAAACCGTAGCTCATCTGCAATTAACAGGCGATCTGGCGCGGTTATTTGCGAGTTAATTTGCTGAAATAGAGTTTTACATTCATTCAACACATTGCAGGCTATTGGAAAGTGATAGTTTTGTGTACAGTCGTGTAATTCGGCTAATTGTAAGCCGACTTGTTGGCAGTGTGAGTGCGTAGGCGCGTCGGTTGTAATACCTGATAAGCGTTTAAAAATGGCAGCTGGTTTGTTATTGAGTAACCGCAATGAGTTTGCTTGTTTATCGAGTTGAGGTCTAGGACACGGAATGTGATAGTTTGCTAACCGTGTCATGAGGCTCATAAAATGCGGCAATTCATCTAGGCTTAAGGTTTCAAAGAGCGTTAATACAAAACTGCCTTGTGTGGTATCGACAAAGTAATTGCTATTGTCGATACCGTTCGTGATGCCTTCAAATTTAATCACTCTGCCAAGTGTGTAGCGATCAAAAAAAAATTCAAGTTGTGACCGAGTTACTGGGGTATAAACAGACACCGCGCGGTTACTCCCATTCCACTATTTTCCACATATTGACATTGCTATCGAGGTTAGGATTATCGCTACGCGCATCTAAGTTACCGTCACCATCCGTGTCGATAAAGTAATAAGCAGGACCTATAATAGGCGTGACTTTAATCATATAGCGTCTGCCGCTTCTGCGGTATTCTTGGATACCTTTTATATCCTTGCGTTTAATATGAATATTACCAATATCAACTGTGTCATCATCTTCTTCTCTAGTCACAGTACCGTCTGCTTTTTCTACAGGTTTACGATATGAACGAGTAACAGTCGTATCAGGTTTCAAAACTTGACCACTTTTTGCTGAAGCGGGTATATCTGGTTGTTCAGGTGATACTTCAAGCTGTGGCGGTGGTGGCGTATTATCCTCTTCACCCGCCAATGCAGGGAAAGCGAGAAGGGTACTTAGTAGTAAAATAAAATAGCGCATGGCAGACTCCTTCTATGCGTAATGTAAAAACTTGTGGCTATCTTATTACAGTTTTTGTTTGCTTGCTTAACTAAAATCAGCCAGTACAATGCTTAAAAGCCTCTAATACCCCTATAAAATTGAATGAAGCCGCATGAGCTATAAAGTCTTTATCTATGTCGCACTACCGTGTGAAGCCAAGCCCTTAGTTGAATATTTCAAATTAAAAAAACGTGTCGATATACAGCCGTTTGCCGTGTATGTGCAGGGTGACTTATGTTTAACCGTAACGGGCTTAGGCAAGAACGCAATGGCAGCAGGCATGGCCTATACGCAAGCGTTATTGGCAGGGGATGAAAATGCGGTATTTATTAATATGGGTATTGCAGGACACCGCGATTACCCCATCGGTAGTTTATATGTGGCGAATAAAATCATTGATATGGATAGTCATAGAAGCCACTATCCACCGTTAATAAGCAAAGCACTGTGTCCGTCCTGTGCGATTAAAACCAGTTCACACCCGCAACTTAATTATGATCATGCTGAATTGTGCGATATGGAAGCCTCGGCATTTTATGAAACAGCGATACGGTTCAGTACAGGCGAGTTAATTCACTGTTTAAAAGTGATTTCTGACAATCAAGCATCACCTGCAAACATGATTCAAGCCAAGCAGGTGAGTGTATTAATAGCCAACCATCTGGCTACCTTAGAAGCATTGATTGCTCAATCCATTGCGTTAGCGGAATTGATGATAACGCCAAAAATCCCGCTATTTGAGCAACTGATACAAACTTATCATTTTACCGTTAGTGCGCAAACGCACTTAAAAGCGCAACTGACACGCTGGGCAGTATTAACGGATAATCAGCCACTTGAGTTTGATGATGCGCAACTGACTAACGGTAAGGATGTATTGCTGTGGATAGAGCAGAAAATCAAGCAAGTACCCGTGTTTTTATAAAAAGAACCACGGATTTTTACTGACGGCAACAATACTAATATAAATAAAACAAACTATCGTACCAGCAAATGCCAGCCATCGGTTTGTACCTTCGGTGTGCATGGACAGTACGCCTAGACCGATGAAGCCGACTAAGGCGATTAGTTTAGCAACTAACCAGCCGTAATCGCCAGACAGCCATTGCCCCTGAAAAACTAAGATAATACCAGTGAGTAGCAACAAAGAGCTGATAACGTGAGGGGCAATTTTAAATGCTTTTTGTGTGAGCAATTCAGGACGCGAAACCGAGACCCACATTTTACCGACAAACGCGCCAAAAGTGAGTAAGACGAATAGGAGGTGCAGCATTTTAATCATGGTGTTTCTTCTTCTGAGTGAGTGAAATAAAAGATAGCATTATAACGCCACAGTTACTGACAATGAGCCGCTTTAAAACACGCGTGTAAATTACGCTCAACGCACAACACCACAGTCGCATCTAAATGTCCACTGAGTACCTGTTCGCGTAATATGTGCAAATGGCATTAGCATCGAGGGCTTCACGATAAGGACGCGTTTGCGCTAGTGCTTGAAATACATCGGCAACCCAGACAATTCTGGCTTCCAGTGATATTGCGCCATTGCCCATTTGAAAGGGATAACCATTGCCATCAATGCGCTCATGATGTTGTGATGCCCATTCGGTAATATTTTTTGATAACCCGCAAAGTGAGGCGTATAATTTACTATAGTAGAGACGTTGCACGGCAACGTCTCTTTTTACGATTACAAACTATCCAAAATGGCACGTTTAACCGCATCTAAACTCGCATCAATGGTAACAGGTGACGCGGCGGCACATTGGCTAATCGCCGTGTCAGGGTCTTTTAAACCCATACCTGTCAGCGTACAGACGATTTTGCTACCTTCGGGGATTTTACCTGAACCGATATCATGTAACGCACCCGCTAAGGAAGTTGCCGAGGCTGGTTCACAAAAAATCCCTTCAAATTGTGACAGCATTTTTTGTGCAGCTAAAATTTGCTCATCGGTGAACTTATCAAACCAACCGCCTGACTCGCGTTGTGCTGCCCAAGCATAATCCCATGATTGTGGATGCCCAATACGAATCGCTGTTGCCACCGTTTCAGGGTTATCCACCATTTCGCCTAACACAAATGGCGCAGCACCAGCGGCTTGATAACCACACATAACAGGGCGATTGCCACACACTCTATCTCTTGCATATTCAGTATAGCCTTTCCAATACGCGGTAATATTGCCCGCATTACCGACAGGCAAACAGTGATAATCAGGTGCGAAACCTAACGCGTCCACAATTTCAAACGCCGCTGTTTTTTGTCCGTCGATTCTAAATGGATTAATCGAATTCACGATAGTCACAGGCGCGTGATCCGCAACCTCTTTCACTAACTGCATACCTTGATCAAAATTACCGCTGATTTGAATGATTTTTGCGTCATACATCAAGGTTTGCGCCAATTTACCCAGCGCAATCTTGCCCTCAGGAATCAACACAAACGCACGAATTCCCGCACGCGCCGCATAAGCCGCCGCCGCTGCCGACGTATTGCCTGTAGATGCACAAATAATCGCCTGACTACCCGCCTCCACCGCTTTCGTCACCGCCATCGTCATGCCACGGTCTTTAAATGAACCTGTTGGATTTAAGCCCTCAAATTTGACATAAATATCCACGTCTTTACCAATGAGGCGCGGAATATTTTGTAACTGAATCAGCGGTGTATTGCCTTCGTTTAAACTGATAATGCGTGTAGTGTCGCTAACGGGTAAGCGTTTTTTATAGCGGTCAATTAAGCCTGTGTAATGTGTCATCATTGTTCCTGAAAAATGTAATAGCTAAAAAATTAGCCTAAGGTTTCTAGTCGTATACGGTTTACTTTACCGCTGACTGTAGATAACGCTTCGATTTTAGCAATCGCGGCGTTCATGCGTTGTTCTTGAGTGATTTGCGTCAACATGATGATGGGGACGCTGGTTTCACCTTTGGCGGGTTCTTTTTGGGTAATGGCTTCGATACTGATGTCGTGGTCGGCGAGTATGCGGGTGACATCGGCTAATACGCCTGATTTATCTTCTGCGTGTAAACGTAAGTAGTAGGCGGTTTTGAAGCTATCGGCAGACAAGACAGGAATATCAGCAATCGCATCGGCTTGAAACGCTAAATGTGGTACGCGGTTTTCTGGGTCTGTCGTTAAGGCTCTGACCACATCAATGACATCAGCAACCACAGCAGAGGCGGTCGGTTCTGCACCTGCACCCGCACCATAATATAGGGTTGCGCCGACTGCATCGCCTTTGACTAATACGGCATTCATTACGCCATTGACATTGGCAATCAAACGGCGTTCTGGGATGAGGGTAGGGTGTACGCGTAATTCAATCCCTTCGGAAGTTTTTCTGGCTATGCCTAAGTGTTTAATGCGATAGCCTAATTGTTCAGCGTATTCGACATCGGTGCGGGTAATTTTGGTAATACCTTCGGTATAGACTTTATCAAACTGTAACGGAATACCAAACGCGATGGCCGCGAGAATGGTGAGTTTATGTCCAGCGTCTATGCCTTCGACATCAAAAGTGGGATCAGCTTCAGCATAACCTAGAGCTTGGGCTTCGGCTAATACATCGGCAAAATCGCGTCCTTTATCACGCATTTCGGTCAAAATAAAATTGCCTGTCCCGTTAATAATACCCGCTAACCATTCGATTTGATTGCCGCTTAAGCCTTCGCGTATGGCTTTAATAATGGGAATACCGCCCGCAACTGCCGCTTCAAATGCGACAATCACGCCTTTTTCACTGGCTTTGGCAAAAATTTCGTTACCGTGTAAGGCAATTAAGGATTTATTGGCAGTGACAACGTGTTTGCCATTTTCTATGGATTGTAAAACGTATTCTTTAACGACACCCGCACCACCGATGAGTTCCAACACAATGTCGATGTCAGGGTCGTTGATGATGTCTAATGGATTAGTGGTTAAAATAATGCCTTGCGTGTCGCAAATTCGCACTTTATCCAAATCTTTTGCCGAAGCGCGAGTGATGATAATTTCTCGCCCCGCACGACGTGCAATTTCTGCGGCATTACGTTTTAATACATTGACCGTACCGCCACCGACAGTACCCAATCCTAATACACCTACTTTTACGGGTTTCAAAGTCAACTCCAGTTTCACTAAAAACCGTCATTATATTTCATAAGGCGTAAGGCACAAGTGCAGATATAGGTCTGATTCGGTTTTTAGCAGTGTAACTAGAGAAGATGGGGGAGGGCATTAACAAACTTTTCTACACCATTCATTCCAACCGCAATAAATGACAAAGCCATTGCCTGTACCGCTATGCGTTAGCTGATTTATATCGCCTTTGGGGTGGTTTTCGGATCAGGACAGTCTTTTAATCATGCGAATAATAGCGCGTAATTCAATGACTGAAGCGGCTGAAAAAAGTCATAAAAAATCGGTAGGAGGGGCAAATCTGTGATTAGAACATATTATGCTTATAATATTTAAATCTCATGGAAATAGGCATTACAGGTTTTTAACCACTACCAAAAAATCTTTTAATGCAACTGGTTCTATCATGTGAATTTATTTAAGAGCGGCAAAGTCGATAACTTTTTATCGTAAATGAAAAGTCATTGAAACGCTTTTTATAAAAAAGAAATTATCGCTGATAAAATTTTTTCTGAATATAATCTGAAAAATGATATTTTTTTATTGCGTTATCATCCAAATAAGCCGCGCCTTGAATCATACCTAAGCAACTGGGGGTGTTGCAGAAACAGTTAAACGGCTGCGCCATTGACCATTCTGTAGCTGGATAAAAAAAGCTGATTTCTTCATTTTCATGGATATTTTTGATTGCAATAATCTTACCTTTCTGGGTATCGAAAAAGGTATTGGGTTCACAACTGTGGTTTGTGTATTGTAAAAATGCGGGAAAAAGATGAATGTGTTTATTTTTATCAATCTGTACCGAAAGATAAGTGGGTTGTTGGAGGTATTCTTGCGCACTAAAAACCTGCACTATTGAATTCATTGCAAAGAATTTCAATGCTCTTAGTGCGTAATGCCCATTTTCTGGATTATAAAATACTGCTAAATTGCCAGTGTCATCAATAAGTTCGTTTATGGTCATTGGTTTCTCTTGTGTTTTTATTGCCGTCCTAATCATTCGGAAGAATATGCTATCACTACTACGAGTTGCGTGCTTAATAAACGATATTCACGATAAACCGTGCAGAGGTGTGTGAGGAAATGTTTATATAATGGAGTGATGTGAATAGAACGTAGGGTGGGGCATTGCCCACCAAACAACGTATATCCACGTCCAAAATGTGGGCGATGCCCACTTTACCTGGCTGGGTTTAAGAATGGTTCGAGAATATCAGCGCACACGATGATTTTAATACTATCCGAGTTTATCAAAACCATGAATACAAGTATTCATGGTGTCGGCTTGCCAACGAATTGATGAGAATGTTAGGGTTCGCTTAAGGAGACTGTGAAAGTATTCGATTTTTAAAAGTTTTGCCACAATATACGGGATGAAAAATATATTATTTATACTACATATTGATATAAAAATGCGAATTTCTTAATTCTTTCACAGTCTCTTAAGGCTCACCCCAACGTACGCGGTTTGGGATTATTTCTAACCTCAGAAATAGGGTCAGAGCAGAAATGGGGTTAGAGTAAATTTTATTCAATTATTTAACCCAACTATTAGGTTGCCAAAAAGCGGCAACCCAACCTATGCGACTGTCGTAGGGTGTGGCATCGCCCACCAATCATTGTATTTCCACGTTGAAATGTGGGCGATGCCCACCCTACCTGACTTACGGGTTGTAACGATAAAAATTATGGAATGAACAATGATATTAATAGAGGTCTTGAGTTATCTTTTAGTGGAATTGCAGTAAACCGTGTATTCGGATTGTTCACTCTAAGAAACATATATAAAAACTTAGTGGATGTATATTCGCCATTTTGCGCATCATAACGTATTTTATTGCCATCAGGTGTACCATAATTTTTCCAAAATTCAGCACTAACAGGCTTGAAGCTTTTTATTGCTACTGACAAATGCTCAATACCATCTTTAATTTTGTACGCTAGTGTTTCAGCTTTAAGATCACCCTTTGTGTAGAAAATTTCAACACCAAAACCCTCGGGTAAATTCTTTGTCATTTCAATCAATTCTTCATTTGAGGATTTTTTCTCGTTTAATAAAACTGTATTAACAATACTCGTTGCATTTTTTTGATCGATTTCATCTAAAATAGAAGTTACGCATTGACGATCGGCTGAAGTTGAGGGTTAAGTGTTTCTTTCCCTTGGATAAAGCCCTTGATAAAAAAAGCAATCACCTCGT
>WSSedA1B3DRAFT_1000062_pt1 | contig 28354 bp, 22 predicted proteins | sample WetSurSiteA1Bulk_FD_9468 | JGI IMG/M metagenome (IMG submission 9468)
CCATTTGTGGTTGGCTTCTTTAGTGAAGGCCATCTTAAGCCATTCAGCAGCCAATTCCTTGTTCGGGCTATAATCGGCCACAGCCAGCCAGTCATTGAAAGCCAACACCACCGGCTTGCTATTCGGGAAGTTCGGCGGGTCGCCATAGAACGGTTCAATGCTGATCTTTTCCCAAATGGGTCGGTCAAATGCTGGTGCCGCCCAACCAGAATGTGCCAGGCAAACAGCACCATTGTTTGCACCGGTCTCATCATTGACATCAATCACAGAACCCTGACCAGTAGGCAATCCACCAACCGCGTCCGTTGCCGGTCCATAGGTAGCCTGGCGCATATCAAGCATGAATTGTGTCGTTGCCAAAGCCTCTGGAGAGTCAAAGTTCGGGGTGCCGTCTGCTTTATACAATGTACCACCGAGAGAGTTATATACCAGCAGCCACCATTGCCAGTCAGCCATTGACAATGCATCTACGGGGACGAGCGCTTGCTGGGTTAGGGAGTTGGTCGCAGGATCGATGATTGTGTTCGCCTTAGCGAAAGTGACCCAATCAGCAAAGCTCATTTGTGGTAGCGTGCCAACTGCCAGGTCGGTACGGCAAAAGACATAACGCGGGGCAGTGAAGATTGGTAACCCGCGCAGCTTGCCTTCATACTTAGCATTCTCTAGAGCTGGTCCAAAATTCGCAATATCTGGCCAGGCAGCTTCACCAAGGTATGAATCCATATCAGCCAGGCTCGGACCATACAAGGTGTTCATCTCTGAGCCAAGGTTGATGATGTCGGGACCTTCTCCGGCTGCAAAAAAGCCAGCGAAAGTAGTATCCCATCCTGACCAGCTACCCTCGGTGATTTCAACCGTCGTGCCCGGGTGAGCTGCTTCAAAAGCAGGATTAATCTCTTCCTTCAGCCAGGTGATGGTATCGGGTGTATAGTCAAGGAGGTAAATCTTTAGTGTTACCGGTTCCGGAGCAGCCTCCGTGGGAGGCACTTCTGTTGGAGGTACCTCGGTGGGAACAACAGGTGCCTCAGTGGCAACAACTTCCGTAGGAACAACGGGCGGTTCTGTAGCAGGTGCCTGGGTGGTTGCTTTAGCGCATCCTGTAACCAGGACGCTCACCAGCAATAATAGGGTTAAAAGTTTCGTACGCATGTCTCCATTCTCCTTTTGTTAATTTTCAGATTATTTTTGAACCAAACAACTGATCAGATTTGAATTTCTAATTCGTTCGAGTTATACCAGATCCTCCTTTCTATTTACTTTTGTGTCAGTATCTGTAAAGGAACTTTCCAAAAATGATTTCATTGGTTTATTGATCACTTATGCCTAAGCGGGTCAGGCGGTTGGCAACATCATGTGAAAAACGTTGGATGTGTTCCAGTACAAACGGGATGATTTCTTTCTCTGGAGAGAGGATTAAGGGGGTCAGATCCATCGCATAAGACATTCCGTTGGTTGCATCCACTCCATGAGATTCAAAATAGGTGGCATTCGCTCGGCGGCGTCCCATTGTTGCCAGGTCATAGCGTTTACCACCACAAATCTGAGAATCAAAAATTCCGAGTAACGCTTCCTGCAAATTCTCGTGAGATGTCAGGTTGAAAGCAACTTTGTCGCTATCCACCATCCAATCTAAATCACGCCAGACTTCGCATCCAAAAAGCTTTTGTGGACGCTCCGTTTCTGGCAGGCTGCGGATAGCAGCGATGACTTTGATCGCCGCACCAACGTGGGTGTCATGTTTATCCGCAGGATTATGAGCGTAAACGAATTGCGGATGGGTAACTTTCAAGATTTGGGCAAGATCCTCGATAGGTTGCCTATTTGATCCGTCCTTGATGGCTTTGCTGGGGTAATCGAGCATCACCTGGGCGGCATATTCTCCGAGGATGGCAGCTTTCTTTTGCTCTTTGAAGCGTACGTGGCGCATGGCTTCGTCTGTATAATCTTTGTAAAGATCATCGCGTGGTGAGCCACGCCCATCGGTCAATACAACACCTGTGAACCATAGATCTTCCTGTTGGAAACACTGTAGGATCGGCGCCACTGCCATGATCTCGATATCGTCTTGATGTGCGCTGACCGCCAAGTGGGTGGTGCGTCTCAGAGCCTGTTCGGCGGGCAACCCATCGGGGACGTAGATTTCAGCAGTGGGAAGGTTAAAGTGCATGGAATGCTCCTAAGGTTGGAAACAGGACGAATTGGATGTTCAGGAATAGGATTTTTACTTTGTTCATGCCATCGGTTCCATAACTTTAATAGATTTTGGTAGACTTGCGGCGGCAATCGACTGGCCGACCCGTCGGCTACGTTCATCCGGGAGCTGTACCTGAAAGCGGGCGATAAGATCTGGAAATTGAGCTTCCAGCACCTTGCGCGCTTCGTCTAGTATCAGGGTTCCTCCTAGTCCGGAAGTACATCGTCCCAAGATCAATACGTGCTTCATGTCATAGAACTCTGCATAATGTGCCAGAGCATAACCCAGATAAATTCCAATACTCTGCCAGATCTTAACCGCACCCTTGTCTCCACCATCCAGTTTTTCCTGGACGAATTTTAATTTCGCCGCGTCGGGGAGGTTGCCAGGAATTTGAATGCCCGCACGGGGTGCCAACCGGAATACGCACTGCTGTGATAAATATTGAGCACCGCAGCCAATATCGCCTGACCACTCATCACTGGCGGCGGTTGAAGAGTAATCAATGGGAGCAAATGCTAGCTCATTCAGCCAGCCCATGATACGACCGTGCATATCGATATACCCGGCCGCCTGGCTGGAACCCATTGCAATTCCAAGGATTCCTTGATCTTCCAAAGACATAGACCCCGCCAGGGCAGTGACATCCCCGTCATTGATGACTTCCAGAGGGACGTTCAACTCGTCGCGAATACGCAGGAAGAGATTACGGATCTCGTGGAACCGTTCAGGTGCGATACCGCGGAAAATGGAAGCCACCATCGGGCGGTTATCGATGTAAATCCCTGCCGAACTCCCACCAATCGCGTCGACCCGCGGCATCTTTGAGGCAGCTGTTTTTAAAGCCGTTATGATTTCGCGGTAGTGATATTCTGGATCAGAGTGCTGGCTTGGCTCCCAGATAACTTCTTCGCTGTAAACCACCCGGCCATCAATGACTGCACTGACCTTACGATCCGAAGCGCCCAGGTCAAAGCCGATACGGCAACCCTCCAAATGGCGACCCAGTGCTTCTCCGCTATCCTGAGCAGGTGGCACCTGTGACGGGCTACATAACTTCACACTGAAAGCCCGCTCATATACCTGTTCGCTCATAAAGTGAACATCGAAATTACGCTTTCCGCCTGGCGTGTAACATTTCTGTAGATATTCGCCGACACTGCGCGGCCCACTGACATAAACCTTACTGGCCCCACGCTGCCAGAGCAGGAATTTGAGGATGCGTTCCGCGTAGTATAGATTTGCCTCCGCACGTGGGTGATCTTCAGGGAAAACCCGGGTTTCGAACCGTGATAGCTTTCCGTCATCTCTTTCCAAGGCGATAATCAATGGCACGCTCGATAAAGCTGTTTCTTGTTCGAAGGCGCGATTTGCCAGGGCAGCTGGGCGAAACGCATCATCCAGAGGCGGTATCAATATAGGTTTGACCAGAGTGAAGAAGTCAGTCATAGAATTTACGTCTCATGGATAAGTTTATAAACATGTTCAGCCACGCGACGGTTGAGATTTGAAAAGTAGTGAATAATTATTTGCCAACATTGCCGAGGCCCCGAGGATGACGTCGTTCCCAGCCAACTGCCCAATCTCGATGTGCGTTTCTTGCGCCAGTCTGAAGAGCGTCAGTTGGGTAAGCATCCCTCGAATCGCTTCTAGCCATGGGCTACCAAATCGAGTCATGTCGCCAGTGAGTACAATTTTCTGAATATTAAGCGTGCCGACCAGGGTAGAGATTGCCATACCCATATAGCGTCCGGTTTCTAGAACCGCCTGGCAAACCAGAGGATCGCCATTCGTTAAAGCCTGCTCGATAGTATCCAGGGTAATTTCGTGGGACGACTGCGCAAGTTGGTTTGAACTGGTTTGAGCGACGAGAGACTGTACTCGTTTGATAAGTGCTTGGGTGCTGGCAACAGTCTCGAGGCATCCTCGGTTGCCACAGCGACAAAGCTGACCTCCATCTGGCACCACAACAACGTGACCGATTTCTCCCGCCCCACCACCATCCCCTTGGAACAACCGCCCATTGATGATAATGCCCGAACCGATGCCATGCCGGGCATTGATGACGATCAGGTTGCTATCCGATGGATGACTATCTCCATATGTATATTCACCCATTGCAGCCGCCTGGCTATCGTTGAGAATATATACAGGCAGATGGTAGCGTTCTCCCATCAGGCGAGCCAGTGGTAAATCCTTCCAATCGAGGTTCACGGCATTGATCACGATCCCGTCGGTGATGTTCACCAAACCTGGGGTACCTATCCCGATCCCAACCAGGGGTAGGCAGGATGCTTCCATAAGCTGGTCTAGGATTTCATATACCAGTGCCAACGCTTCATCGCCATTGTTGCTGTTCACGGGTAATGTGACAGTTTCACGAATTTTGCCGCGCAGGTTCACAATCGCACCTCGAAACTGGTTGCGCGCCAGATCGAGACCGATGAGATATCGTGAGTCATCTACAAGGCTCAGCAGAATAGGAGATTTACCGCCCAGAGATGAGCCAACACCGATTTCGCTGACCAAACCTTCCTCGAGCAAATCTGCAACGATATCAGAGACTGTGGTTCGAGTCAGGCTGGTAACACGCGCAATCTCAGCCCGACTTATGCTGTCGTGCTCGAAGATCGTCTTTAGCACCAGGTTACGGTTATGTTCCTTTGTATGCTGGCGGGTTGCTTTTTGCATGGGCGTTGCCATGAGAAGACGGTTGGATTGGGATTGTAAGTCCAATGGACTTACAAAGTTAAGTATAGTGGTTTTTTTACAAATGTCAATACCCATATCTGTTGTTCAGACAAGAGACCGGGTTGTGTGCTGAAATAGGAAGAAAAACCGCAAAATTCACACCTGCCATTTGTGTTTAACCTTGTATCTTAATACTTTCTTGACCATTTTCAGTGATTCTTTGCCACTAAATTGACTTTGATAGCGATATATTAGCGTGCAAATATATTTCCTACTGATCTCATATGGCTGATATCGTCTATCTAATGATTGCTTTTGTTCTCTTCCTAGCATCCTGGGGATTGCTGGTTTTATGCGAGCGCTTGATGAAGGAGTGATATGAATCCCTTATACCTTATCGCTGGAATCATTTCTGTGGCGTTGTTGGTTTATCTTCTTTTAGCGTTGCTCAAACCTGAGTGGTTCGGTTAACGCCTTTACAGTGGTTACCTTATGACTCTCAATAGTTACCTTCAAATCGGGATCTATTTCATCATCTTGCTATTACTGGTCAAGCCGCTCGGCTTGTATATGGCACGTGTATATCAAGGAGAATCCACATTCCTCGACCGGATTTTCGTTCCATTGGAACGGTTGTGTTACCGGTTGTTGGGCATAAGTCCCGTAGATGAGATGGATTGGAAGACATATACCTTAGCTTTGCTGGTTTTCAGCGCAATAAGCTTCCTGGTGGTATATCTTATTCAACGCTTACAAGGGTTTCTGCCGCTTAACCCACAGAATTTAAGAGCAACACCACCAGACCTATCATTCAATACAGCCATCAGTTTCGTGACCAATACCAACTGGCAGAACTACGGAGGCGAGACCACTTTGAGCAACCTTACCCAGATGGTTGGCCTAACTGTGCAGAACTTCGTCTCGGCAGCGGCAGGAATGGCCGTTTTGATTGCTTTCATCCGCTCCCTGGAGCGTAGACAGACCACAAAACTGGGCAACTTTTGGGTTGACCTTACCCGTGGCACACTATACATTTTGTTGCCATTGTCGATCCTGCTCGCTCTGACTCTGGTCAGCCAGGGAGTTGTACAGACCTTTTCACCCTTTAANCAGACAGCTGTGTTGCAGCCTACCAGCTACCAGCAACCAGTGCGAGATGCCGATGGCAATCCTGTAATGAATTCCATTGTAAACCCAAAGATGGAAACGGTTGTGCTAAACAATCAGGTGCTGGCGGTAGGACCAGTTGCATCCCAGATTGCCATCAAGGAACTAGGGACGAACGGAGGTGGTTTTTTTAACGTCAATTCAGCCCATCCATTCGAAAACCCCACCCCATTTTCTAATTTCTTGGAAATGCTCTCTATCCTGCTCATCCCAGCGGCTTTGACGTATACATTCGGGAAAATGGTTGGTTCCCCTCGTCAAGGCTGGGCCATCCTCGCCGCGATGTTAATACTCCTTTGGCTGCCGTTGGGAGTGTCTTATTCCTCTGAACTAAGGAGTAACCCTGCCCTAACCAGCCTTGGGGTGGACCAGACCTCTAGCGCAACCAATCTTGGTGGAAACATGGAAGGTAAGGAAGTTCGTTTTGGCATCGCCAATTCCAGCTTATGGGAGACGATAACTACGGCTGCTTCCAACGGCTCAGTCAACAGTATGCATGACTCATACAGCCCGCTCGGAGGTCTGGTTGCGCTGTGGATGATGATGCTGGGTGAAGTCTCCTTTGGTGGGGTCGGTTCCGGTCTGTATGGGATGTTTGTCTTCGTCATTGTGGCAGTCTTTGTTGCCGGCTTGATGGTGGGTCGGACACCTGAGTACCTGGGCAAGAAAATTGAGGCATACGAGATGAAGATGACTTCATTGTTGATCCTGATCATGCCAATTACCGTACTGGTGCTCACCGCCATCGCCGTTATGACAAACGCTGGAAAAGCCTCAATCTTCAATCCGGGTCCACATGGATTTAGCGAAGTACTTTACCTTTTTACATCCCAGGCGAATAACAATGGAAGCGCATTTGCGGGTATTGGCGGTAATAATCCTTTCTACAACATCACTGGTGGTGTAGCAATGATGATTGGTCGATTTTTCCTTGCCGTTCCTACACTGGCTCTGGCTGGCTCACTGGTTCAAAAGAAGAGGACACCTGAGAGTTTAGGTACGCTTCCTACCGATACGCCGCTATTCATCGTCTGGTTGATCGCGGTCATCATTATTGTTGGAGCCTTGAACTTCTTACCCACCCTGGCCTTAGGACCGATCGTTGAGCATTTAATGTTATGGTGATGAATGAAGGGTTAATGGTATGACAATACAAATTCAGCGATCGAAATCATTTAAGATCCATTTATATAAGCGAGCAGTCACAGACGCTTTCATCAAGCTCAACCCGCCTCATATGATGCGTAACCCGGTCATGTTTGTCGTGGAAGTTGGTAGTGTGCTGACCACCCTATTATGGGTGCAAGCCCTGACCGGTCATGGGGAAGCTCCAACAGCTTTCATCGGTGTAGTTACCTTGTGGTTATGGTTCACAGTCTTGTTTGCCAATTTTTCAGAAGCTGTGGCTGAAGGACGCGGCAAGGCTCAGGCAGAAGCCCTGCGTAAGACCCGCCGAGACACCCTGGCCAAGAAATTACGCCAGTCGCAACTGGATGCTGGTTTTGACATTGTCCCATCTACATCCCTAAGTAAAAATGACCTGTTCCTGGTTGAAGCTGGAGATATCATCCCTGTAGATGGGGAGGTATGCGAGGGCATCGCCTCAGTCGATGAGAGTGCGGTTACTGGCGAGAGTGCCCCAGTTATCCGCGAATCGGGTGGTGACCGGAGTGCCGTCACCGGAGGAACACGTCTGCTCTCCGACTGGCTGATGGTGCGCGTTACCGCCAATCCAGGCGAAGGTTTTTTGGACCGCATGATCGGGCTGATCGAAGGAGCCAAGCGTCAGAAAACTCCTAACGAGATTGCTTTGAACATCCTTTTGGCTGCCTTCACAATTATCTTTTTGGTAGTCTGCATGACCCTCTTACCATTCTCACTCTATAGCGTGCAGAGCGCAGATAATGGTACGCCAATTACCATTACAGTGTTAGTGGCTTTACTGGTATGCCTGATCCCAACCACAATCGGTGGGTTGTTATCAGCGATTGGCATTGCCGGGATGGACCGCATGATTCAGCGCAACGTAATTGCTCTCTCGGGTAAAGCGGTTGAAGCTGCAGGAGACGTGGATGTGCTTTTACTCGATAAGACCGGAACCATCACCTTGGGCAACCGCCAGGCAGTCGAGTTTTTTCCAGTGGGAAATATTAAGCTCCAGGAGTTAGCAGAAATTGCACAGCTCGCTTCATTGGCTGACGAAACACCAGAAGGCCGAAGCATCGTGGTACTGGCAAAAGAAAAATACGGCCTGCGCGGGCGGTCTGTAGGAGCGAATCCTGATGCACCCGCAGGAGCCCATTTTATTCCCTTCACAGCCCAAACCCGAATGAGCGGGGTGGACATGGATGGAACGAGCATTCGGAAAGGCGCACCCGATGCCATGATTGCCTATATTAAGGAGCAAAGAAAGCCCGCCCCAGCAGAGCTTGAACGCCTGGTGGATACAATCGCTCGAGGTGGGGGCACCCCGCTGATCGTTTCATGTAATGGTGATGCTTGGGGTGTGATCCATCTCAAGGATATCGTAAAGGGCGGGATCAAGGATCGCTTCATTCAGTTGCGTAAGATGGGCATTAAAACCGTGATGATTACCGGTGATAACCCGCTGACTGCTGCTGCCATCGCAGCTGAAGCCGGGTTGGACGACTTCCTAGCTCAGGCTACTCCTGAGACCAAGCTTAAGCTGATCCGCGAATACCAGGCTGGTGGACGTTTGGTAGCTATGACTGGTGACGGGACTAATGATGCCCCGGCCCTTGCCCAGGCTGATGTGGCGGTAGCAATGAACACTGGCACGCAACCAGCACGGGAGGCAGCCAACATGGTCGATTTGGATAGCAACCCAACCAAGCTGATCGAGATTGTTGAAATTGGCAAACAATTATTAATGACGCGCGGCTCGCTGACCACCTTCAGTATCGCCAACGATGTATCAAAATACTTCGCCATCATCCCGGCCGCCTTTGCCAGTACCTATCCACAGTTAGGGGCACTCAACCTGATGCGGTTGGCTACCCCGGAGAGTGCAATTCTCTCAGCGGTAATCTTCAATGCTCTGATCATCATTGCCCTTATCCCATTAGCACTTAAAGGTGTGCCCTATCGCGCCAAAGGCGCAGCCCAGCTTTTACGTGACAATCTTCTGATCTATGGTCTGGGCGGATTGATCGCGCCATTTATCGGAATTAAGCTGGTTGACATGCTATTGGTCTTTTTACACCTGGTATAGCCGGCTGACGTGTCTAAGGCAATAACGATTAGAGTAAACCATCATACTGGAGAAATAAATTATGAAAAGCAACCGATTATCTTTTTCATCCACAATCTACTTCAACTGTATCTTCGCCTTTTTAAGTGTAATAGCTCTGACGATTCCTTTGATATATATTGGACGTGATACATTAGGCGAAGCTGTAATTGCGTTATTGTATCTGGTACCAGTCGGGTGGAGTGCTGCCCGGTGGGGGCAAGGAGCGGGTGTCTGCGCAGCCGTGTCATCCGCGCTGGTCTTTGACTATTTTTTTATCCCCCCCTTCTACACTTTCGCTGTAGGTAGACTCGAGGGCTGGTTGGTGCTGGCAATCTTCCTGGTTGTATCCATTGTGGTGATCGGTCGGATCCAATCCGGTTTAACAAAAGCCCGGACCAGCGAGCAGGAGGCTCTCTTTATGTACGAGATGAGTGCCGCCCTGGCAGGATTGCGTACTCAGGAATCAGTCGTGCATGCCCTGGCTAGAAATTTACAGCTCATGTTTCAAGCTGAGCTTGTTGAGGTATTCGTTCANCCTGGAGGAAAGGCAGAGCCGATTTGTACCAGTGTNCCACCCAACGTGAAAGGAAGTGGTGCCCCCGATCGGATTTTACCCATTCTGGCTTCCCCAGGATTGTTGGGAGAAATACGCATCTGGCGTGGGAATGGCTGGTTGCCTGCGGAAGGCAGCCGCTTGCTGAATAACTTTGCCAACCAGGCTTCAATTGCGTTAGAACGGGCAAGATTGGCTGAGGCAGAGGCCTTGGCAAATTCGGTTCTCAATGGAATCCAAAAATAAAGGCTGATATGCGATCTCAATTAAGACCGGCGATCATTTCAATTGCCATATTCACTTTCTTAACCGGGATTTTATATCCTCTAATAATTACCGGTATCGCCCAGGTATTCTTCCCGTCTCAGGCGAATGGCAGCTTGATAGTACAGAATGGTCAGGTTGTAGGATCCGAGTTAATTGGTCAATCCTTTGAGGACCCACGCTATTTTTGGGGTCGTCTTTCCGCCACATCACCTTTCCCCTATAATGCTGCAGCTTCTTCGGGGTCTAACCTTGGGCCAACGAATCCAGCATTGATAAACGAGGTTTCAGCCCGCATAGCTGCCTTGAAGACGGCTGATCCTCAAAACAACTCGCCTATCCCGGTGGATTTGGTCACCTCTTCTGGGAGTGGACTTGATCCAAATATCAGTGTAGCAGCAGCTTTGTATCAGGTACCCCATGTTGCCAGAGCAAGAGGACTGAGTGAAGAAATTGTTAGAGCATTGGTTGAACGTTACACCCAAGGACGGCAGTTTGGTTTGCTGGGAGAACCGCGAATTAATGTGCTTGACCTCAATTTAGCACTGGATGAGATAAAATAGGATGGGGAGAGTTTTTTGATGAGCACTTTGTCTCCTGGTAACCGTCCGGATCCCGATAAACTTTTAGCCCAAGTCCAGGCTGAAGAAAAACTCCGCCTGCGAGGCCGCCTTAAGATTTTCTTCGGTTATGCCGCGGGGGTTGGCAAAACCTATGCTATGCTTGAAGCTGCTCACCAGCGTATAGCAGAAGGGGTGGACGTTGTTGTGGGTTATGTTGAAACGCACCAGCGGGTGGAAACAGAGAGCATGTTGCGGGGGCTGGAAATCATCCCATCTACATCTATCACTTATCGAGATATTCACCTCCAAGAAATGGATATTGACCAGGTTCTGGCGCGCAAACCAAACTTGGTGCTGGTAGACGAGCTGGCTCATACCAATGCACCTGGTTCTCGGCATACCAAACGCTATCAGGACGTGGAAGAGCTATTGTCAGCCGGGATAAACGTTTATACAACACTTAACATCCAGCATTTGGAGAGCTTGAATGACGTTATTGCTCAGATCACAGGAACCAAGGTACGTGAGACCATCCCTGATAGCGTGATTGACGAGGTCACCGATATCGAGTTGATTGATTTACCAACCGATGAATTGCTTAACCGCTTGAAGGAAGGTAAAGTTTACATTCCAGAGCAAGCCGAGCGCGCGATAGAGAAGTTCTTTCGCCAGGGGAATCTAACTGCCTTACGTGAGTTGACCATGCGACGGGCAGCTGAACGCGTGGATGATCAGATGTTGGATTATATGGGAAAGCGTGCCATCCCTGGACCCTGGCCAGCAAGTGAACGTTTACTGGTATGTATCAGCCCTGGAACGGTCAGCGAACGATTAATCCGCTCTACCCGCCGACTGGCAGATGAGCTGAAGGCGGATTGGTACGCTATTAATGTCGAAACTCCTCAGCAAGTCAGGATGTCCCCAGACCAACATCACCGCATTGATCGTATGTTGCAACTGGCAGAAGAATTGGGCGCCAAAGCGGTCACAATCCCGGGGCAGTCGGTGGCTGAGACGGTGACCGATTATGCTCGTATTCAAAATATAACTAAAATTATTATCGGAAAATCTCGCCGGTCACCATGGAATGAGTTGCTGCGAGGTTCAGTGGCAGATCAACTTATCCGACAGAGTGGCGCAATCGATGTCTATATCGTCAACAGTGAACCCCAACCAGCTAGTAAACAACCTGAGCATTACTGGCAACCCCATCGCCCATGGCGCAGATACTTGTGGGGAATAGCTTTGGTTGCTGGAGCTACTGGCATCTGCGCTCTTGTTTCCCCATATATTTCACCTACCAACCTGGTCGTTATCTACTTGCTATCTACCGTGGTTGCAGCAATATTCCTTGGACGCGGGCCAGCCATATTGTCTTCAATCTTGAGTGTGGTCGCGTTCGATTTTTTCTTCGTTCCACCAAATCTCACCTTGGCAGTATCGGATACCGAATATCTGCTGACTTTCTTAGGTCTGATATCCGTAAGCCTGGTAATCAGTTATCTGACGGCCCAGGTACGCGAACAGGCAGATGCAGCTCAACAGCGTGAAGCGCAAACCGCGGCATTATATGAGTTGGGCCGCGACCTGACCGCAGCGGTAGGCTTGGAGGCAGTTGCAAAAACGATCATAGACCACATTAGCAAAATATATAGCCGCGAAGTTGCTATTTTCTTACCCGAAACTGATGAATTAAAGCTATATATGGCCAGCCAGGGTTTGTCAGTAGCTGAAAACGAACTAGCAGTTGCCAATTGGGCATTTGAGCATGGTCAGCAAGCTGGTCGCGGAACAGATACTTTACCGGATGCATCGATGCATTACCAACCCCTCAAAACCACACGCGGAGTAATAGGCGTGCTAGCGATAAAGCCTATTGGAGTAAACACCTATCTAAGTCCCGATCGCCGACGGATCCTGGATGCTTTTACTAACCAGGTGGCTTTGGCGATTGAAGGGGCGCGATTAATTGAACAAGCTCGCCAAACTGAGCTGCTTGAAGCCACCGAAAAATTACAAACCGCTTTGCTCAATTCCATCTCGCATGATCTACGCACACCCCTGGTTTCAATCACGGGTGCCTTGAGCAGTCTGGAAGAAGCCAGCCCTGCCTTGGATGAAGAGGTTAGGCGTAGCTTGATTGAAACCGCGTGCGAAGAAGCCGAGCGGCTAAACCGGTTAGTGGGTAATCTACTTGACATTACCCGACTGGAAGCCGGTGCCATGCAACTTCATCGCGAGGCTAGTGACATACAGGAATTGATCGGGTCAGCCTTGGAACAAACCGGAACCCCGCTCAATAACCGCCAGGTGAATATCGATATAGCAGACAAAATACCGCTCGTATCCCTAGATTTCGTGTTATTTAGCCGAGTGCTGGTCAATGTGATCGATAATGCTCTCAAGTATTCGCCTCCGGAAAAGCCCATCGATATCAAAGCCCGCGTACACAACCAAAACCTGGAAATAACCATCGCGGACAGGGGAGAAGGCATCCCAATAGATGATCTTGAGCACATCTTCGATAAATTCTATCGAGTGCAGAGACCCGATAATGTGAGCGGAACTGGATTAGGTTTGTCGATTAGCAAAGGCATCGTCGAGTCGCATGGGGGAAGCATTCGAGCGGAAAACCGTCGTGGGGGTGGTGCTATCATTACGGTGCGACTGCCGTTAGAAGGGATTGGGATCGATGAATGATTTTGGTTTACGTGTATTGGTGGTTGACGATGAAAGAGCGATCAGGCGATATCTGCGTGCAGCCCTCAATGCGCAGGGATATACCGTTTATGAGGCAAGTGGTGGAGAAGAAGCTCTGAAAATCGTGGTAGCCAACCGACCCGACTTGATCATTCTAGACTTGGGTTTACCAGATCTGGATGGCGTCGAAGTTACCCGGCAGCTGCGCGAGTGGACGCACATCCCGATCATCATCCTTTCAGTACGTGAGCAGGAAAGCGACAAAATCAATGCACTTGATGCAGGGGCAGATGATTATCTGACCAAACCTTTCAGCAGTGGAGAATTGATGGCACGCATGCGCGCTGCGCTTAGGCATTCAACCCAATCTGGTTCTGAACCGGTGTTTGAAATAAATAATCTAAAAGTAGATCTCACCCGCCGTCAGGTTAAAGTTAGTAATGAGGAAATATTCCTGACACCCACGGAGTATGACCTGCTGCGCATCCTGGTTCAAAATGCCGGCAGAGTATTAACCCACCATCAACTTCTACGTCAGGTATGGGGAAGTGCCTATGAAAGCGAGGCGCATCTGCTACGTGTGAATATGAGTAATCTGCGTCGGAAGATCGAGCCTGATCCTACCCGTCCGCGATATATTATCACGGAACCAGGAGTTGGCTATCGGTTGAAGTCCGAATCATGATCCTTGGATCCAACGATCAACAACATTTCATATACTAGAACCAAGTTAATTGATTTAGAACATATTTGTTCTTATCCGCTTAACGGATCGTTTCCAGGTCTTTCAGCAGCATCTTTTTTTCTTCAGCATCTGAAATCAATGCGGCTGTCTGTCGCGCCTGAACCAGGAGATCTGCCATCTTGTCCCGGTTGCCTGCCACAAGCTCCGCTCGGGCAAGTGCTTCGTAGGCATAACCTAAATAAAAAGGCAGAACCCCCTCCTTCTGAGAGACCTCTAGGCATAACTCACCGTAATGCCTGGCGTTATCTGCCTGTTGCAGTAAGGCAAACACCCTGGAAACCTGCCAGTAACCAACCGATAAATTCGTTGGTGTGCAATCCTCCCGTTGAGTCCAATGCCACAAGGAGGCCAGGCTCAAGGAGAGCATTGAATCTTCTTCGCTTTTTGTACGGGCAGGCTTGTCAATGTAATCCCATGTCTGGTTGAAACATTGTGCGGCGAAGTATTTGTGTGCCGAAAATAAATCGAAATCTGGTTTTTTTGTCATGTTATCCTCATGAATTTTTAAGGTATCGTTATCCTTTCGGATGAATATATGTTAACATTAAAGATAATACCGGATAAATAAGGTATTAATTGTATTATAGTCTTTATGGTTTAGGACGGCATGAGAGTTTTATTAATTGACCATCATCACCGAGATTCCCCCATGGTTTAATTTCATGCTTTATTGGCCGGCTTTGATCGCCAGCCCGGCTGTGACGCTGTTAAAAATATCGGATGACTTCACCTTTTCGGGTCCAAAGATCCTGGCAAGCAATTCAGAGAAGGTCGGGATGTTAGATGACCCACCCGTCTTGACCACTGCGTCAATTTGACCAGGTTCCATCCCGGAGGCAGAAACTGTTTCCATCAGCACCTGCAGAATTTGCTCCTTGTGTTCCTGGATATCCTTTTCAAATTGTACCCGCGTGTACAGCTCCCAGATGTCCAGGTCCTTCTCTTTCATCCTGGCTACTGCCACACCGCTATTGGATAGACTGATCTTGGTCGCCTCCACCATGTTATAAAAAGAAAAGGCCAGGTCATTAAAGATCAAGGATTCAAGCGCTTTCAATCTCACTGGGGCTTGCCCGGATTGTATTGCCCGTTCCAATGCTACCCGGGCACGCGGGGTGGAGAGTTCTGGTAGCGCCGCCCAATCCGGAATGATGTTGATCAGGTCGAGGATTTCCGGGTCATGTTGTACTGATCCCTTCCCAAAATGCGTCAGCATGCGTTTTTGGATAATAGCACGATCAAAGTCGCTCCCTGCGATGCCGATCCCACCGCTAGCAAATACCTCACGGTGGTGAGGGTCACCCAATCGCATGATGGTCAGGTCAAGGGTGCCACCGCCAAAGTCAAAAATTAGCACGTTTTGAGGTTGAGTGAGTGATAATTCGTAATACAGCGCCGCTGCCACCGGTTCGAGTTCGAAATCAATCCTTTTAAAGCCAGCCTCCATAGCAGCCTGATACAGGGTGTCTTGAGCTTTCTGGTCCAGCTCGGTTACTTGTGAGAATTTTACTGGTCTTCCCAGGGTCACTCCACTGATTTCGTCCCGGAGAAGCGCTTCGGCGCGTTGTTTCAATGCTTGCAGGTAGGTGGATATGATATCGCTCAGGCTATAAAAACGGTCGAACACCTGGGTGCCGGAATATTTCTCCGAACGTAAAGCAGTCTTGATGAATTGCATCAGCCGGCCGGGTTGTAATTCGTCCACATAAACGTAAACATCCCGCACATAATGCATATCCGCGCCATGGTAATCAATCTCACCGGACCACTTTTTCACAAAACGCCGCTGCCGATTTATGTTTTGTTTGTAATATAGCTCCACCGCCTCCTGGCCTATGAAATGTTTATGGTCCGTGGTGATGTATAAAATCGTCTTTACCACTTCAGGGACGACATTCTTGGAATCAATTGGTAAGACGTGAACCTGGTTGTTTTGATAGATACCAACTCCTGAATTTGAGGTGCCAAAATCGATTCCTACATGCAGTCCCATGTTATTAAAGACCTCTTCCTGCTAACACGACCTGATTACCCTTTTACCTCTGGNATGTGAATGCTTGAGAAGCTGAGGATTGTTGCTATTTGAGGGCCAGTTGCAGCAGAGCCGGCTGCTAACAGGTCACGGAGCTTGTGAGCGATGAGTGTTCCATCTGCATGCAGGGTTATGCCCCAATCCGTATCATCCACTGCTGCAGCGCCGACTACCCGCGTGCCCGATTCCCGCCTTTCCTTAGAGAGCAATGGCTGTCCCTTCGTTTTGAATGAGCTCGCCGGTTCAAGCCAGCTCGTGTCACGATAAACTGCCTTACCATTTTGGGTCATGAACAAGATGGAAGGTTTTTGTCCGGTTGCGAATGCCGTCACAATATGGTCCGTAATACCCAGATGGACAACTTCTTCAATGGCAACCGGCAGGTGGTCCGCCTGCATGCTGAAAATATAACCCTCCTGACTGACCATGACAAAGAGGTCTTCCTTGCTTGTGAAAGTAAGGCCACAGGTTTTATCTGCGGGTAGCTTTACACCTGTGCCGATGTATTTTTCAGTGATATGCGATGCAAGAATGGATGTTTTTACTTTTTTCACGAACCCACGCCGGCTGGCTTGAACGCACGCTTCATAGAGTGACATCCTGGCAATCGGTATGATGGCTGCTAGTTCTTCTTTGATCCGCAGCTCCAATATGAATGCTTGCTGCCAGGGGAGGTTGTCGGTTCTGAATACTGGGAGATGGGAGACCGGCAATGTTACGGTGCGTCCGGAATCAAAGAGAAACAGTAGCTCTTCCTGTGATGTGGTCACGAGCACATTGGGTTGCATATCCTCCAGGGATGCATCACTGGTAAGCTGTGTAATCGTCTGGCCTGAGGTCATACCATCTGGGTCAAATTCCACTCGCAAAACCTGCCCTAAAGGGTTGTAAACCAACACTTCAACCATTGCCACGAGCGGTTTTGTGGTCGGCATCTCTGTGGGTAAGATGATTTCCCCGCCCAGCTGGCGTTTCAGTAATTCCAGCTGATATTCCAGGTTGGCAATACGGTTTTCATAATCCTCAACTTTTCGTCCGCTAATCAGCGCGATATTTTGAGCTGCTAGCTCTTCCTCACGGCTAGCCAGCTCACTCAACCGGTTGGCGATATATTGGATTATCAGCGCAGCGGAAGCTGGTCTTTCTTCCACTTCGTGAATCCACTCATCGATTTTGTTCTGGTTGATCAAGGCGACCTCCTCATTAAGTTTAATTAGAGTGCCTGAAAGAGGAATATTACCAGATTTTATGAATTTCAAGGTTTAGAAACCACTGCAGGAAAGGGATTAATCAATACCCGCGGGTTGGTCTGCCCTGCATTATTTGGGTAAAGTAACAGCCAAATTATTTTTCCACAGAGTTATATTTGATTGATATCTCAGGAAGGATATTACTACCCATCTGAGCGCAGAAAATATATAATAAGCATAATATATTAATACCAAGCTTGCTTAATAAGGAGAATTGTTGAAATGAAGGGTAACGAAAAAATAATCGCAGAGTTGAACAACTTATTGTCCGACGAGTTGACTGCCATCAGCCAATATATGGTTCATTCAGAGATGTGTGATAATTGGGGTTTCGAGAAGCTACATAAAGCTATTGAAGAGCGCGCCATCACTGAAATGAAGCATGCCGAAAAATTGATCGGTCGCATCCTGTTCCTGGAAGGAATCCCGGTTGTAAGCGAGCTGAAGAAGATCTCCATCGGCGCTGATATCGAGACCCAGTTTAAAAATGATCTTGCTGCTGAGTATGGGGCGGTTAAAGGATATAACACTGCNGTCCACCTGGCATATGAGCTGGGTGATAATGGCAGCCGGGAGTTGTTTGATTCCATCCTTACAGATGAAGAAGATCATGTGGACTGGCTGGAAGCTCAGATGGATCAGGTGAAGATGATGGGTCTCCAGGCTTATCTGGTCGAACAGCTCGGGTAAAGATAGCCCGACCTAAGCCTGATTACTATCACCATCAATATTATCCTGTCAGGTAAAGCTGACGGGACAAATACGTGCTACCAAATCCTGAAATTTATTACCCATTTGATGAGATTCCTAAAAAATGGGCGAGTGCGTAGAGCGTGTACTATTTTATTAATTGCTATGTTTTCGAATGGAGGAAGAAATGCCCAATACAATTGATGATTTAAAAGCTGCATTTGCAGGTGAGTCACAAGCCAACCGCAAGTATCTGGCGTTTGCCAAGAAAGCGGATACAGATGGCTTTCCTCAGATAGCAAAACTTTTCCGGGCTGCTGCTGCCGCAGAAACGGTTCATGCGAACAACCATTTTCGGGCCATGGAGGGGGTTGGTACCACCAGCGATAATCTGAAAGTGGCTATAGAAGGTGAAAATTATGAATGGGTGACCATGTACCCGGATTTTATCAAGGATGCGGAGGCAGAGTCAATGAAGCGCGCCTTGAACTCCTTCAAATGGGCTTGGGAAGTAGAGAAGATCCATGAAGAATTGTATAAGAAAGCCCTTGCCTCTCTAGAGGCTCAGAAGACGTTACAGGAAGTAGACTACTATGTATGCCCTGTCTGTGGGAATACTCATGAGGGACCTTTCCAAGGTATTTGCCCAATTTGCAAAACTCCAGGAGAGAAATTCGAGCGCATTAACTAAATTTATAATAAATTAAAAGACGTCCTGGCAGGTATAGTATATCTGTCCGGATGTCTTTTTAGATGACCTATCTCATTTAGCTGTGATGGCTAAAATGATCGTGCAGCGGTGGTGTGCGGGTATCGTTAATCGTTTCAGGTGGGAGACTTTACGCGTGTAGGCTGCACTAATATTTTGGCAGTCCACCCGGCAGACACACTCTACGCCATATGTCTGTAGTAGCTTCCAATCTGGGATAGCGTAGTTAACATCCTGATTACGAGAACTGGTTAATTCCAAAGTGGTCACCACTGCATTTCATATAGGAGAGATTTAGCCTGGCCTGAATGTGCTCTCAGCGCACGTAGAATTAACAGGTCGGGGTTATTCAGCTTTTCCACGTACAATTGCAGCAGTAAATGCCCATAATCCATTATCTTTTCAATAGGCAACCGCTCTGCAAGAAGTCCGTGGCTGCAGCGTGCCATCCACAGCCAGTTGCTGTAAGCATGGTTACATTTTTCTATCTCCGGATCATCTTCATGGATGGCATGATCGCAGCTTGCCAGATGGAGCGTAGATTATGCATTTCCGAATAATCCAGCTTTTTCTCTACAAATGGAAGCACATTTTTCTGGTCCAGGCGTACCATCTCTTAGGCTTGCTGAGCTTTCTCGCTTGCCGGCATGGGTTTTATCTTATTCATTAAATCCTGTAACCTTTCATTCGTGCCAGCGTTAATTAGATGTTACAAAAATTACCTCAGATGATCAATCAAGATCCGGGTTGAATTTTATAAAACAACCAATATGGATTGGTTTTTTAATGCATACACAGCCTTACCCGTTTTCTCCAGGAAGCTTCTTTTTTGGAAAAAAACGCTAACAACAAATTGCTAAAAGTTAGTAGCTTCTCTTTGGTATAATTTTCAATTATTGACCCAATGGAGGCTGGATGAGCGAGCGAAAAATACGTGTTCTAATTGCCAAGCCCGGTCTAGACGGGCATGATCGTGGTGCCAAGGTGGTGGCTCGTGCATTGCGCGATGCCGGTATGGAGGTTATCTATACTGGCCTTCGCCAGACTCCGGAGATGATTGCGGAAGCTGCTTTACAGGAGGATGTGGATGCAGTCGGCCTTTCCATACTTTCGGGTGCCCATATGGCGCTGGTTCCCCGCGTGCTCGAGTTATTAAAAGACAACCAGCAGGAGCATGTTAAAGTCTTCCTGGGTGGCATCGTCCCCGATGAAGATGTTCCTGTATTGCTAGAGCTGGGTGTGATTGGAATCTACGGACCTGGAACCCTCAGCGAAACGTATGTGAACGATATTCGCAAAGCTGTGTTGGCGGTTCGTGCATAATATATATTATTATGACTGAGACGGATCTAGTGCAAGCAGTATTAGCAGGTGACCGGCTTGCCCTGGCTCGTACGCTTTCGCAGGTGGAGAACGGCACAGCCCAGGGGAGGGTTGCCCTGAGTGGTCTCTTCGGACACACCGGCAATGCCCATCTTGTGGGTGTGACGGGAGCCTCTGGTACTGGGAAATCCTCCCTGGTGAATCAGTTGGCACGTTCCTACCGCCATCCAGGAGATGGCAAGCTGCCTCGTCAGGTTGCCGTGGTCGCTGTGGATCCCACCAGCCCCTTTACCGGTGGAGCCATCCTGGGTGACCGTATCCGCATGCGCGATTTGGCAGGCGACCCAGGTGTGTTCATCCGTTCTATGGCTACCCGCGGTTCATTAGGTGGAATTGCNTCAGCCACTGCCGCGGTTGTGCAGGTGTTGGATGCAGCCGGGTANGAAATGATCCTGATCGAAACGGTGGGTGCAGGTCAGTCTGAAGTGGAAATCGCCCACTTGGCTCATACAACCGTGTTGGTTGAAGCCCCAGGTCTTGGGGATGATATCCAGGCGATTAAAGCTGGAATTTTGGAGATTGCCGATGTGCTTGTTGTGAATAAAGCGGATCTGCCGGGTGTGGAGAATACCGAACGTGCTCTGCGTGGCTCATTGGATTTAGCACATCCCATGCCACATCATTTCGTACATCATGGACAATTGGCATCCATTCCCGCCCAGGATGATAAAGCTGAGTATCCTCAGCCTATCTGGGAGCCTCCCATCCTGCGTACAGTGGCAATTGAAGGTACTGGGATCACCGGGTTGATTGAAGCAATTACAGCTCACCGGCTGCATTTGGATGCTTCCGGCGGTTGGGAGTTACGTGAACGTTGGCGTTTACAGACCGAGCTGGACATTTTGCTGACCAATCGGCTGGTGGAAGGTTTTCGCTCAAGGTTACCAGCTGGGGTTTACGAGCAAGCTTTGGAAGATTTGCTGGGGAGGCGCCTATCGCCCTTCCAGGTAGTGGATAAACTGGTCGATATGGTCGGCTAAATGGTATAAGGAGGTATGATGATCACAGGGGAACGGATTCGCTTCAGGGGTGTGGAACGGGATGACCTGCCCACCTTTGTGAAATGGCTGAATGACCCTGAGGTGAGGCAGGGAATTCTGATGCACCATCCCGGCTCTCAGGCTGAAGAAGAAAACTGGTATGATGAGATGCTCAAGCTTCCCATGGATGAGCATGTGCTGGGGATTGAGGCAAAGTTACCAGGGGAAAAAGCGGTGGAACCCTCCAATCATGCTAATGAAGGACACTGGAAGCTGATTGGCAACCTGGCTTTTTTCCGTATCGATTGGCGCAACCGATCTTCCGAGTTCGGGATCATGATCGGAGATACGAACTATTGGAATCAGGGTTATGGCACCGAAGCTGTACGCCTCCTGGTAAAACATGGTTTCAACACTCTCAACCTGAACCGGATTTACCTTCACGTGTTTGAGAACAATTCCCGCGCCATTCGCGCCTATGAGAAAGCCGGTTTTGTGCATGAAGGCAGGTTACGCCAGGCAGGGTTCAAGGACGGTAAATATATCGATATCCTGGTGATGAGCATTTTAAAGGACGAATTCAAAATTTACTGATGATGATTTATTTACTCATATCCAATCATGCCTGAATTACCTGAAGTGGAGACGATCGCCCGTAATTTACGCCTGGGCACCCAGGGGCAGCCTGCCCTGATAGGCCGGCACCTTTTGGAGGCGTGTCTGCTCTGGGAGCGCACCCTGGCGGAACCTTCTCCGGCTGAATTCTACTCACGTTTGGCTGGGCAGGTAATTGAAGCCATTGGACGCCGGGGAAAGTTCCTCGTTTTCCATCTCACCCACGATTGGCTGCTCTTCCATCTGCGTATGAGTGGAGATCTATTCGTGCGACCCAAGGGTACTCCCCCGGAAACTCACGACCGATTGTTGCTCACACTTGATGAGGATATCCAGCTGGTATTTAAGGATGCCCGTAAGTTTGGGCGGGTATGGCTGGTGAATGATCTCGACCGGGTGGTGGGGAGCCTGGGCTCTGAACCCTTGGATATTACCCTCACCCCTGATATATTTTTTACACGATTGCATGCCAATCGTCGGCAACTCAAACCCCTTCTGCTTGACCAGTCCTTTATTGCTGGCCTGGGGAACATATACGCAGATGAAGCGCTTAACCTGGCCAAATTACACCCTCTCACTCCCTCCAATACCCTGACGATTACGCAGGCGACTAGTTTGCTAAGTGCCATCCGGAAAGTCTTGCAGGATGGTATATTGCGTAATGGCGCCAGTATCGATTGGGTCTACCGGGGTGGCGATTTTCAAAATTATTTCCGTGTGTACCAGCGAACCGGCGAACCTTGCCCTGAATGTGGCACGCTGATTGCACGGATAACTGTTGGGCAGCGTGGCACCCATTTCTGTCCCCATTGCCAGTCAGCTTACATCCTCGTTGGAGGTTGATCATGGATGTTTTCACCGTTTTTCTTATCTCAGGTTTCTTTTTCATCATGGGCGCGGCCATCGTTGGTCTGATGTGGTACTTTCAACGCGTGGTAAAGCGGACCCCGGGTGGGACGAAAAATTCCAATTCTACTGACCCGAATTTATCTGAATTAGCACGGCTGATGCGTCACTTGAAAACCCAGGACCTTGTGGTGAAGATGGATGGCAAGAACTTTATGGCTGCCAGTGAGCTTTCACCAACACAGCATCGCCGGCTAAGTTTAGCCTCCAATGTGCTTGCTAAATGGCTGAGTCTGGCAACTCCGGAGCCACAAACGACAGATGAAGCCCTCGCGGAGACTGCCACACCGGCTGAAGAGCAAGCGATGGAGGATTTTCTTTCAATTACCGCTGAGCCAAAATCCGCCGAAACCTATCCTGGATACACTCCACCCTTCGCTGCTGAGTCCCTTCAGGAGATCAAGCCTGTCAGCACTCAGCTGCCCGACATGGTGGGGGGATTCCTCAATCCCACCCCGAAACCTGAAGGGGATTTCAAGAGTATTGCCTCGCAGATCAACGACATCCTGCAAGAACAGCTAGTTAGCACGCCTTTAGCATCCAGAGGTATCACGGTAAATGATGGACAAGACCGCGGGGTAATGGTCACCCTGGACGGCAAGCAATACCAGGGGGTAATGGATGTGCCGGATGAGGATGTGCGCCGTGCCATCCGCTCTGCTGTGCTGGAATGGGAAACGAGGAAGTAAGAGCCTGTGACGGCTGTTCTTGAGATTCCTTAGATAAGAAACCAGTTTACCTGCCAAGAATTCGAACCTATAGACTCCTGAACCAACAAATTCGAATCCATGACCACCCATGTCCATATAGTGCTTGTGGGATGCAAATTTCCAATACCTCCATATATGGGGGATTTTTTGTCCAATAGGTCTTCTTAATCTACAGATTAACTACCCAGCTAGACTACCGCTCCATCATTGTCGGATTATAGTGTGGGGTAATCGTTCAAATGATCAACAATAAAAGGCGGTCGAAAGCCCAGACTATAGGAGAATTAGATGTATTAATCGCTTTAAACATGTGGACCTGGAGGATTCGAAACATCATTTCCTTGCGGGAAATAAACGCACCAGACGTCTTCCTGGCAAGTTTTTATCCGATTGAAAGTTATGTAGTTGGAGAGAGACCAGCACATAAAGGACATTGCGGTCACGGCATCTCCCAATCGAAAATTATCTTACCGCTTTCCAAACTGCATCAATCGCTTGTAAAGCGGTCAGATTGCGGACAGGCCAGCCAAAATCCAATATTCCAGGATAATCAAATTGGTTGCCCCTGTGGGTAAGGTGGAAGCGATCCTCAGTCAGCCCCTGATTTGTAAGGGGCTGAGTAGCAGCCCAGAAATTCCACAAGGGAATATCGTAATCGGCAGCCACGCGGACGATTATCTGGTTAATCGCATTATCGCCTTCCAGGTTGTCTGCCTTGGTGGCGACGATTGGCAGTATATTTTTGGAAATGGCGTACTCCACGATCTGGCGCAGGTAATTTTCATAAACCTGGTTAGGGCGATCAGGAGTCCATGTTTCCATGCTGATGAGTACGATCGAGGGATTCCAGATTCTGATCTCACAAGCCAACGGAGTTTCCACAGGCAGGCAATTTTCCGGTTTGGCGTACAGTGGAGTTAATACTGAAGCTACATTAAAACCAGTACGCACCGCTTCACTGAGCCGGCCCCAACTGCCGGAAAAGTAGTCAATTGTTTCCTGTAGATATTCATATTTATCACCCAATGAATATGTCGGTGTATCGAAAGTTCCCAAGAAGTACTGGCGGATATTCTGACAATCACCCACTTTTGAAAAATGCGTTGGACTATTTCCCTGGGTGATGCCTGCCCGGTAAATATCTACCGCTCGGTCACTGATAACCGGAATCACCGGCCATTCCTGCCACTTTTCGGGCGGCAGATCCTGACCGTGAGCGCCAGACGGGCGGACATAAGGAGTAGAGAAGGCATTACTAATTGGAGTGGGCCAGTATAAAGTTGGCGTTGGGAGTTCCCCTGGTGTAGCCTCAACGGTTGGGGTTAGCACGCTCAAATCCAGGTCAGTGTATGTTTGAGCATCAGATGAAGAATCATCTGAGCTGACCAACGGGATGAACAGGGAATGGCTGGATTGACCCACTGTGGTTGGATCGGTTTTGATGGGGCTGCTATTGTTACGACTGGTTTTGGCGTCCTGTAATGCACAACCCACAAACAATAAGTTTAGGAAAAAAATCAGGCAGGTTGTTAGCAGGATGTTACTTTTTTTCATAATTGATGCTCCTGGGAAATGCTACCTTGGTGGGCAGCAAAGGCCTCCTGGTTAATCGTTAAAAATATTTTCGGGAGTTTCATCAAACAATCATTGCCGTATATGAAATTCATCCAGGAGTATATCATTATTATGAGTTCAGCTTATTATTTTGAAGCGGCTTTCCGCCGGCATGGATAGATATCTAACGCTGCGCATGTCCACCGTTAGTATCTGAAAAGCATATCGTTGATTACATGCCGATTGTGGGTCTCTGCGAGATTAACAGCGGACAAACCCGTAATTATTACGTGGGGATATTCCCAAACTGGCACAAAGCACCTTCCAAGTCCTCCCAAGGCGTAGAGTGTGATTAGGTGAAACAGCCATTGCACCAGATTCAGGAAAATCTGGTTCTACTTCGTCCACGTAACTGCGTTGTATATGGTTTCCGCCACAACGGCATACCCAGCATTACTCAAGTGGACGTGGTCACCAGAGTCGTAAGCCGGCAATATATTCCCCGGATTGTGTGGATCTTCGATAGCCGTATAAGCATCCGCAACATAATCTACATTAATAGCTGAATCCTGGATCCATGAATTTATCGCAAGCAGCTTTAATTTTTTAGAGGCTGATATGTCATTCAGCGGGATAATATTGATGGCGACCACCTTTATCCCCGCATTATGCGCTATTGTGTACATGGCTTGAAGGTTGGTCTCCGTATCCTCTGCATTGGAAAAGATTAAATCAACTACACCCCCCCAAATTAGCACATAATCCGCATCGCCGCGATCAATCACATCAGCCTGGAATCGAGCTAGCATATCTGAGGTCGAGTCGCCGGACTTGCCCAGATTAATGGTCAACCAACCTGAACCGAGCAAAGCCATAAGTTCAGTCTCGTACACGCCCGCCTCCGTAAGGCTATCGCCCATGCAGTAAACCTTAGACGGATTTAAGATAACGGGCAAGTAGATGATATTCTGGTCACTCACATAGCTCTGATTACTATCCAGAGGAATTATTTGAGCAAACGATACCGGCACAGGCCTCAGACCGCTGATGATTATTTCGAGAAGAAGCAATTCCGCCAACAGTCTCATCTTATTGAAAGCGCCACGTGTACAGAACATGGATATGCTCCCTGAAATGGAATAATAAAGCCTCTGGTAATATTGTAGTATATACTGAAGGTCAATTCTAAGTTAAGATCGATTAATCACTTTATACTTGTATACCTGGAAGACTCGAACCCGCGTCCTCTTCATAGCGGTTGAGGTTGATAGGTTGTCCATAAAGTCTACTACAAATATATGGTGCTGTGTCGTACAAATAACCCCACCTCTGGAAGTAAATATCTCAAAGTTGTCCTTATTTTCCATACCGTGTTACTGGCATTGCAGCCTAGCGCAGCAGGAACTCAGATTCCAGGTATGAAGCATGGAGAACAAATCTAATCCAGTTCCGATTTGGTAAGGTGATATTAATTGGATGTGCTTTTATCTCAAGTAAAAAGGGGTTGCATTCCCAGTTTGTCCATCTGCGCCTGCATTTCGTCGTCTGTGGGAGTTGCGGTAAAACGATTAGCAGCATCTAATACCCTCGGTAGTACGTGAACATCTCCCACNGAATTCAGAAACAACCCCGCATGCCCCAGAACCCAATGCACTGCTTGATCTATATCAGCTTGTTTTTCTAGAGGCCGATACCAGGTAGCTCGATTAGGCTCATATTCACCCCAAGGAGTATGCACGATTGATTTAATGGTTTGCATTGCCACATTTCGGGATTGGCATATTTCAGTTAAGCTCAAAAAGTCGCTGTAATATGTCTCATTCTGTGCCATCACATAGCTAAACGGCAGTAAAACGGAGTCAAAATCAAACCGCTCAAGTGCTCGACGGTGCATTGAGGCTGCTGTTACCCCATGACCAGTAATGCCGATAAAACGTATCAGTCCTTGTTCGCGTGCCTCGATAGCGGCTTCTAACGCACCACTTGCCCCTAAAGCTGTTTCCCACTCTTGTGGATCTACTAGGTTATGCAACTGCAACAGATCCACTTGATCTACCTGTAAGCGCTCCAGCGAGCGATGAATCTCCTCACGCGCTTTATTCACTGTGCGTTCCCCCGTTTTTGTGGCAAGGAAGAAGTGCTTGCCGTACCGCCTTATCCAACTTCCGATGCGGAGTTCCGCCTCGCCGTAACTGGCAGCCACATCAACGTGATTAATCCCAAATGACAATGCTAACTCTAACGCTGCATCCGCCTCGGTTTGAGTCACATCTGAAAAGGCTGCTGCACCAAGAAGGATGCGTGAACTCAAATGCCCGCTGCGTCCAAAAGCTTGTTTGGCGATCAAAAAACACCTCCAGATTGGGATAATGTGACATTTTTGGTACTCCAGGTATTATATTTCATCCTGGCGTTCACAAAACATATCTCCTTACATGATGCTAAGATAGATACGATGTTTTGTAAGTGGTGGTTAAGTTATTCAGCATGTCCATTATTTCTATGCTGTCTTACCTTCGTTGCAGACGGTTGAACATGGCATGAAGACGGAAATGCATCCCGCAATCCAAGTAAAATAAAAAATATTCGTATATACCAGGCAAGTTCAAAGCGATCTAGCCGATTACTTCATTTTCTAATTGCCAATACGAAAGATCTTATCTAATTTATGCAACACTCTTTTTCCCCGCCAAAACAATCCATATTGGACCGGTAGTGACTTGCCCTCCGCCCAGTCTGGATTGCCGGGTGAGATCAACCAATTCCTTTACGGTATAGGAAGCATTCCGGCTACTCATTGGCTCATTAACCCGGTGCAACGCAGCAGGAACAATAAACTGCGTGCCGAACCAGATCAACAGGTAAAATGGCAGAGCCATATCTCGGCGCAGATCAAAGACGTAATATGCCCCACCGGGTTTCAGCACCCGATCAATCTCGTTTAACACCTTCACTGGGTCGGTCCAATGGTGCAGCGAAGCCGTNCTGATTACCAGGTCTAAGGATTGGTTGGGGAAGGGAATTTCCTCCACATTACCCAAGCGGAAATCGACCCGATCCTCTAAGCCTACCCGCTGTGCAGTCTGTCTGGCATCCGCGAGCATCTTTTCCGATAGGTCGATTCCAGTCATTTGTATGCCCGGTGCTTTCTGGGCCATTTCCATCACAAGTTGACCTGCACCACAACCCAGGTCAACTGCNTTCCCTTGATTCTTCAGCACAACAGCCTGAGAGATAACAAAATGGCGTATCCAGCCCATTTGCGGCATTCTGGATACCCATTCAAATGCAGCCGCGATCTCAGGATCTTCAATGCCCTCCTGACTGGCAATACGTTCCTGCGAACGCCGCTCAAAAACTCGCCACAGCCCAGCCAGGAGAACAACGATAATTAG
>WSSedA1B3DRAFT_1000063_pt1 | contig 28317 bp, 22 predicted proteins | sample WetSurSiteA1Bulk_FD_9468 | JGI IMG/M metagenome (IMG submission 9468)
AGACTTTGGAAAAATACCGAACGCTTGCTCAACACCAGCTTGCAATTCGTCAATCTCGCTTTCTTGGCTTTGCTGTTACGGAGATGTTGAACAGGTTCTTACAAATAGTCATTATTTTGCAATCATTATCAGCAATAGTCGTTAAAAAGATTGATTTTTAAACCAATTACGTTATTATATCGCGCTTAAGGAGAGGTGGCAGAGCGGCCGAATGCGGCGGTCTTGAAAACCGTTGAGGGTTGATCCCCTCCCAGGGTTCGAATCCCTGCCTCTCCGCCAAACATAGGTTTAACACCGTTCAAAGAAGACCAGAAACCCGTAGGTTATCTAGCTTAGCGGGTTTTTTATTGTCCAACGAAGTTCATAAGGTAAGCCTGTTAAATCGTGATTTATTCTCGTGGCTATGTAATACCCATAATGGATATGAAAGCCGCAGATACACTAATTAAGTGGTGCTAAGAAGGTATATGTTGCGGATGATGTGCCAACTTTTCCTTACACTCCAGATAAGTGCAAAGAAAAGCGTTGGCTTTCAAGCAAAAATCCAAGCTGTGAAATTGATAGTAAGGTTGTTACGAATCAGTCTCAGCAGTACTTCAAGGTAAATGTTGTGAAAAGAAATCCTAATATTAGATTACTTGAGACTCAGAAATACTTTTGTGATGATGCTGTCTGTAATATGACTAGGGGGGCAAAAGTTACTTTATCGGGCTGGTAGTCATTTAAACATCAACGGTCAGTATTCATAGGAAACAAATTGTTGGGGATAACTAATCCCTTTTCTTATAGTAACAGTGGCGGTTTATTATATCGGCAATTGTTTAATATGTCCTGTAATGATGATTTGCTTAAGCTCTTAAGATGTCGTGGTGCTAGTTTTTCTTCCTTTTACACAGCGTGTAAGTTGAGGTAGCATGAAACATTGACATCCAACTGATGTATGCTTTCTTAAGTGGCTTTACAAACTCCATCAAAGTAACGCAAAAGTTACACATAGCTATTAAGGAGAGCGTAAGTGTTTAATACAAAACAGAAAGAAACTCACGTTACTATTGAGTGGGAATAACTGAAACAGATGAGGTTTGGATGCGTTATGCCATTCGCTTGGCACAACGCGCCGAGGCACGAGATGAAGTACCTGTTGGGGCATTGCTTGTTAAGAATGAACAGTGTATTGCCGAGGGCTGGAATGATTCAATTGCCAGTCATGATCCCACCGCTCATGCTGAAGTCGTGGCGTTACGTCACGCGGGTAAAGTCGTCGAAAATTATCGGCTGATTGACAGCACGTTGTATGTCACTCTTGAGCCATGCGTGATGTGCATGGGAGCTATCAGTCATGCGCGTATCAAACGACTGGTGTTTGGTGCGTTTGATCCTAAACGCGGTGCGGTGTGTAATGCCTTAAGTTTAACTGATGCATCGTTTTTAAATCATCGCGTTGATTGGCATGGCGGTGTGTTGGAGACGGAATGCGGGGATTTATTACGGGATTTTTTTCGGGCTAGACGATAGGTGGAGGTGCTTTTTAACCACCCTACTTTAGAACGTAAGCATTGTTTGGTTCAGGTGCGATATTTTTCTTGGGTATCATAGCATCGTTTTGAATCTGATTTTCTTCTGTTAGCCAAACCAACAAATCATAATAACTACGAATATTTTCCACATAGCGTACAGGTTCTTTGCCTCTGGCGTAGCCGTGTTTGGTTTGTTGATGCCATTTTTCTTCAGTGAGTAACGGTAAGCGTTGTTTAACATCCATCCATTTGTCTGGATTACCACCTTGTTGCGAGGTTAGTCGTCTCGCATCTTCGAGATGCCCCATACCCACATTGTAAGATGCCAAGGCAAACCATGTGCGGTCGGGTTCTGGAATTTTGTCAGAGATAATTTTAAGTCGTTGGCGAAAATACCGCGCCCCGCCATCTATGCTTTGCGCAGGATCAGTTCGATCTTTGATATTCAACAGGTCAGCGGTATCGTTAGTCAACATCATGATACCTTGCACACCGTAAGACGATACAGCATCGGCTGACCAATGCGATTCCTGATAACCGATAGCCGCTAATAATCGCCAGTCAATGTTGTATAACGAGGAAGCTGAAGTAAAGTAATGCTGATAGCGCGGCAGGCGACTTTTTTGATGTTGGCGAAATTGGCAGTTATCGACATAACTGAGACTGCTGGCGTGTCCATAATGTTTTTCCAGTAACTGCTCTAGGGTTTTATCCGCTTTGATACGATTGAAAAACACTACAACTTCATCATATAGACTGTTGTCATCCGATAGACTTAATGCCCATGCCAGTTGGCGAATGGCGGAAATATCAAAAGCAATATTGAGTTTAGGATAGAAACGGCGAATCAGGGTACTTTGATTAGAATCAGCAACAGTGTAATCAATCAGCCCTTCATTAACTATATAGAGTAAGCCGTTGGTATCTAACTGCTCGTTGACTTCCCAGCTAAGTTCAGGATTATTGAGTTTTAGTTGATTTAGCGTATCAACGTGACTGGTACCTTTAGTCACTTCGATAATACCATTGCTTAAACTGCTAATATCAGTAGGTCGGCGTGTGCCTGAGCGGTAAATCAGTTGTTCGGTAACTTCATGATAGGCAGGTGCAAAGCGCATAGTGTGTTGACGCGCTTCAGTAATCGTCAGTCCTGCCGCTGCAATGTCCGCTTCACCTTTGGAAATTTTGTTTAAAATTTCATCAAAGGTGTTAGGGACTTCAATGTGAGCTGTAACGCCTAAATGTTGCGCAAACAAAGTAATCAGGTCATATTCCAAGCCCGCATAACCATCAGCATTCTGATAATAGGTTGTAGGGTCAGTTCGGGTTAAAACGTGTAGCGTTCCCGATTGCTTAATTTTCTCTAGCTTGGTTTGCGATGAGACTGTGCTATCACAATGACTGAGTAAAACGCTACATAGACAACCTATTAATAGTTTAAGTAAACGAATCAAGCGTGCCGCAGACGTTTATAAGCGTTAATAAGCGCGTTAGTCGAGCAGTCGTGACTGTCAATAAGATCATCGTTTTGCAGTTGTGGCAAAATGACTTTTGCCAAGATTTTACCTAATTCCACGCCCCATTGATCAAACGAATTGATATTCCACACCACGCCTTGAACAAAAATTTTATGTTCATAAAAAGCCAGTAATGAACCTAGTGTTTTCGGCGTCATTTTTTCAAATAAAAAGGAGTTAGACGGTTTATTACCCTCAAACACTTTCGCGCCAATTAGCACTGAATCGGCTTGATCTTCTGCACTTGATTCGGCTCTCACTTCTTCTTCAGTCTTACCTAACATCAAGGCTTGAGTCTGCGCTAGAAAATTGGAAATTAAAATATCGTGATGTTCTGGCAGGTGATAATGACTATTAGCAGCAGCTAAAAAGTCACAGGGAATCAGTTTGGTGCCTTGATGAATGAGCTGAAAAAACGCGTGTTGACCGTTGGTTCCAGGTTGTCCCCAGATAATAGGTCCTGTGCTGTAATCAACTTTTTCACCATTCATGTCGATACTTTTACCATTGCTCTCCATATCGCCTTGTTGGAAATAATCGGCAAAATAACGCATGGATTGATCATAAGGCAGTAAGGCATGAGAGTCCGCATCAAAGAAGTTGTTATACCAAACGCCGAGTAAGCCCATTAGTACAGGAATATTTTTTTCAAACGGTGTATTGAGAAAATGTTGGTCTGCTTCATAAGCACCTTGTAATAGCTCTTCAAAGTTATCCATGCCGATGTATAAGGCAATAGATAAACCAACTGCTGACCAGAGTGAGTAGCGACCACCTACCCAATCCCAAAATTCAAACATATTATTGGTATCTATGCCAAATTTAGCGACATTTTCGGCATGAGTGGAAATAGCAACAAAGTGTTTAGCAACGGCTGCGGGATCTTTGGCATGATTAAGAAACCAGTTTTTCGCTGATTTGGCATTCATCATGGTTTCTTGCGTAGAAAAAACTTTGGAAGCAACAATAAATAACGTCGTTTCGGCATTAATTTTTTGTAATACTTCAACAATATTGGTTTGGTCAATGTTAGAGACATAGTGAACTTTTAAGCTCTCAGAACTATAAGGCGTTAGCGTCATGGAGACCATTTTAGGTCCTAAGCCTGAACCGCCTATACCTATGTTAACCACATCGGTAATGGCTTTGCCTGTATAACCTTTCCATTCACCAGAGCGGACGCTATCACAAAAAATGCGCATTTTTGCCAATACCCGATTAACATCAGGCATAACATCTTGCCCATCCATATAAACAGGCTGATTGCTACGATTCCGTAAAGCGGTATGTAACACGGCGCGTCGTTCAGTGGTATTGATTTTTTCACCCGTGAACATTGCTTTAGTTTTTGCATTCAAATCAACATAATTGGCAAGGTCTATCAGTAATGGCAATGTTTCATCGGTAATTCTATTTTTGGAGTAGTCAAACAAAATGTCATTAAACGTCACAGAAAACTTGTTAAAGCGTTGTGTATCCTGTTTAAAAGCATCACGCATAGAGTTATCTTTAATTTGCTGATAATGGTCTTGTAATGCAATCCACGCTTTTGAATGAATCAAAGATGACATAGTGTTAGCTCCGTTTAAATTAAATTATTCTAAGTCTACGAAAAGGACGAGAGGATAGCAATAGCGCATAAGATTATCACTATATGCTTATGTATCAAGGGTTGGCAAGTCGCATTCCATCAATTCCTTTATTTGGCTACTTTGATGTGCTAGAGTTGAACATTGCTATAGCTTTAAAAGGTAGCAAATGAAAGTGACTATCGACAAGTTCCTGCGTTAATGCGTTGCCGATTTTTCATATAAAAACTATTAAAATTAGGAAGGGTACTATTATGAACAAAACACAATTAATAAGAAAAGGTCTGTTAGGATTACTCGGATCACTTTTTACGGTAACGGCATGGGCGCATGGCGGCGCGGCAGGTACTGATACCGACCAATGTAAATTTGAATTAGAACCCAGTCACTGGATTCACTACACTGCTTATCAACCTACTGCCTATCCTGCCGAAGAATTTTGTGGAAAACTACCTGGCACTGATACCAAAACACAATTAGTGTTTGACTATCAAGATATGCGCTACAGAGATATGCTGGTTGAGTTTGAAGTGACCAAAGAACCTGAAGGTACACGCGTATTTTTTCTACCTAGTGCCAAACATAAAAAAGGCACTATCAACTTAGACTTACCTAATGGCGTGCCAGAACCAGGTCAATACCTCATTCACATTACTTTAGTACCAGACCCCAATGACACCAGTAAACAGCATGTTCAAGGTGAACGCTTAGACGTACACATGGGCTTTAAAGCAGGTACGGGTGAAGCTACTTCAAGAGGTAGTATGCTACTCTATGCGTTCTTAGGTTTTGCAGGTTTATATGCAGTGTATTTATCGAATGCAGGATTCAAACGTAAAGTCGATGAAATAATCTTTAAAATTAAAGATTAAAATGGCGTAATTTTTAAGATTACGGCTAGTCCATGTTAAAAAGCGCGTATGTTTGTCAGATAAAGGGGAGAAATAAATAATGGTGAAATTATTATCGGTTGGTCTACTGTTGGTGGCTTTTTCTGCGCCAATTCTGGCTGTAGACTACGAAGATCACGATGGTATGCTCATGGATCATGGTGATGGTCATTTAATGGACATGGCAGGTGGTATGGTGATGGGGCAAAATACTAGCACCCTACCTGGTGGCTGCGATAGCATCTCTGAAACCAAAGAGATCACTGTTCATGCAGGTCATAAATACGCTGAAAAATTCCCTGGCAGAATGTACGCGTTTGATACACAGGAATTTAATTTTAAACCCTGTACTAAATTAACAGTGCATTTTATTAATGAAGATCATGTGCGTCATCAATGGATGATGCACGGATTGCCTAAATATTTGTATCCTAAAGGTATGTTCCATTTGGAAGCCTCAGGTCCAGCAAAAATTTCAGGCACGTTAATTCTACCACCAGGTGATAAAACCTACTTAGTGCATTGCGATATTGCTCAGCACATGGAAAAGGGCATGAAAGCGCAATTAAAAGTCGGTAAAGGCGATGGTGATTTACCGAGCATCCCAGGTGTTACCGCACCTGTGGTAGCGGATGATTACAAAGCCACTTTGCCTGAATTAGCGGTTAAAGCGCAATTGGATGCAAAAGTGGATGAAGCTGCCGCCATAAAAGCGGCGGCGGTAGCCAAACAAGCTGCCGCAGATAAAAAAGCGGGGGTGGTGGCACAACCTGCCGCACCTGCTGATGATTCGTTATTCTCTGGAACGACAATTATTGGTTTAGCCATCGGCTTGATTATCGCACCCTTCTTGGCACGAAAATTTAAAGGTATGAGCGTAGCCGAAGTGGTTGCCTACTGCTTTGAATTATTGAGTCAGGGTATTAGTTATACCGTAAAATTATTATCTGGTTTATTAAGTTTATTCAGTAAGAAAAACAATGTATTACCCAGTAAATAATTAAGTCAACCGTAAAAAACCTGCGCTTGTTAAAAAGCGCGGGTTTTTTTTTGAGAGCAATAAATGCAAGACACATTAATAGGATTATGGGGCTTATTTGCCAGTGCTTTCATATCCTCCACCATCGCACCAGGTGGTTCCGAAGCCGTGTTGGCTTACATGGTTGCCAAAGGTTTGTATTCCAGCCAAGCACTACTTATCGTTGCTACCGTAGGCAACACCCTAGGTGCGTTAACCACTTGGGGATTAGGATTACTGGCGGCGAAAAGATTTCCGTTAGCAACGCTGTTACCGCCCAAAAAACAACAAGCACTTGCTATCGTTCAACAACGCGGTGTCTGGGTGTTGTTTTTTTCATGGTTGCCCATTATCGGTGATGTGTTATGTTTCGCAGGGGGCTGGTTAAAATTGCCTTTTCTCACCGCCTGTTTGATTATTTTATTAGGCAAGTTTGCCCGCTATGCCATGATTGTGTGGCTATTCACCTAAACAGAGGTTATTGATGCTCCGTCATTTTCCCCACCTTAATATCCTTTACCCGCATAAAAAACGGGATTATTTTATTGCCGTGTTTACCTTTTTTTGTGTTGCCGTGTGTTTAATCAGTGATGCTGATGGCAGCCTAGCAAAACAATATGCCTTAGGCGTGTGTGCGTGGATTTTCTTAGTGTGTTTATTACACGGTGAAAATAAAGAAGTGCGTATGCAGGTGGTTATTGCCATACTGTTTGCCACCGTCGGTGAACATTTTGCCTCACCGTTTATGGGGGGTTACACCTATCGCTTTCATAATGTTCCCTTTTATGTGCCACCTGGTCATGGCATGGTGTACTTAACCGCTGTGGCATTAGCACGTTCGGGATTATTTTTACGTCATGCCAGAGCCATTGCAACCTTTGTAGTCATCGTTTGCGGTTTATGGTCAGTGTGGGGTATTAGCGGTTATGCTGAACAAGGTGATTCGGTGGGCGCGTTGTTATTTTGCGTGTTTCTGGGGTATCTATTTAAAGGTCGTTCACCGATGGTGTATTTAGCGGCATTTTTTATTACCACTTGGTTAGAACTCATCGGTACAGAGGTAGGTACTTGGAAATGGGCAGCGATTGATCCTGTGCTTAACTTGCCACAAGGTAATCCACCCAGCGGCGTGGCAGCGTGGTATTGTTTAGTCGATGCCGTAGCTATCGGTGGCGCACCATCGTTATTAAAACTAGCCCAGCAATTGAAAGATCGCTTTGAGATTGCCAAACTGCGTAAAAATGCTTATCAAGGCATAGAAAATGAGTAATAACAATTTGGGTAGCGCGTAACTATTGAGTGATGTCTTCATTGTAGAGGCATTGCCACAAGGTCTCTACCAGTTGCTGAATAGCTGTTATCACGCACCTTTATATCTACCAAAAAATAAAGGAGCAACTAATGAACCGTCAGGTTATGAATGAATTTTGGGGTGGACTAGCAGCTATGTTAGTTGCCTTACCCTCGGCTATTGCCTTTGGCGTACTGGTATTTTCAGCCATTTCACCTCAAATGGCAGGTGAAGGTGCATTTGTCGGTATGATGGGGGCAGCGATATTGGGTTTAACTGCCCCGTTATTTGGTCGAACGCCTGCGTTAATTTCTGCACCGTGCGCACCTGCCGCCGCTATTTTGTCCGCGCTTGCTATTGATTTACTCAAGCAAGGCATCGCTATTACACACGTTGCAGGATTATTGGCTTTAACTTCCCTGTTAGCCGCCTTGTTACAAGTTCTATACGGTCTGCTAAAAGGCGGGCAACTCATTAAATACATTCCTTTCCCCGTCGTCAGTGGTTATTTATCAGGCGTTGGTTTAATTATCGCTATGGGGCAGTTACCTAAATTATTAGGTTTACCAAAAGGCACAGAGCTTTGGCAGGGTATCATCACGCCAGACTTGTGGCAATGGCAAGGCATTGTGGTTGGTTTAATAACGATTACCGTCATGTCTATCGCGCCGCGTCTGACACAAAAAATTCCTGCCCCCATTATGGGCTTATTCGCGGGTATTCTTGGCTACTTTGCACTCGGTTTAGCGATGCCAGCCTTGTTATCATTGGAAGCTAATTCGCTGGTGGTGGGCGTTATGCCTGCGGGAACATCTTTTTTTGAAACGGTGAGAGAACGCCTTTTATTCGTAGCTGACATTCAAATGAGTGATTTACGTCTTGTTGCTTATTCAGCGATTGCTTTATCAACACTGCTGTCTATTGATACCCTGAAAACCTGCGTCATCCTCGATGCTATGACCAAAAATCGTCATGACTCCAATCGTGAATTATTCGGACAGGGATTAGCCAATTTGACGGCTTTTATGACAGGCGGGATGTCAGGGTCTGGTACAGTGGGTGCGACGCTAGTCAATGTCAGCAGTGGTGGACGTAGCATCTTATCAGGCTTTATTGAAGGTGGTCTGGTCGTTTTGGCAATATTAATATTATCACCGTTAATTGCATGGGTGCCGATTGGTGCTTTAGCGGGTATTTTATTAGTGGTTGCGTTTCGTATCTTTGATTGGAAGTCCTTTCGTTTACTGAAACACAAAGAAACTCGCGTTGATTTTGCAGTGATTGCCGCTGTGGTAGTGGTTGCTGAAACCATTGGATTGATAGCCGCCGCAGGAACAGGCATTGCGTTGGCAATCTTATTGTTCATTCGGGATCAAATACGCATCTCGGTATTACGGCGACGCGCAACGCTAAAAGAAGTCTCCTCTAAAACCTATCGCCTTGAAGCAGAAGATGCAATTTTGCAACAACACGGTGACGAAGCGGCAGTTATTGATTTGTACGGTAATTTATTTTTTGGTACTACAGATCACTTATTCACTGAGCTAGAAGATGATTTACGCACGCAAAAATGGTTATTATTTGATATGCGTCGTGTGCAATCTTTGGACTATACCGCAACACACTTATTCAGTTTAATGCACGACAGGCTTAAAGAACGGGGCGGTGGACTGCTATTCAGTGGAATGCCCTCTTGTTTACTCAGTGGGCAAGACTTAGAGCGTTATATGACTGACGTAGGTCTGTTGGATAACGACGGCATTCATGTCTTTGAAATGCGAGATGAAGGCATAGAATGGATGGAGAATTGTATTCTCGAAGCATGGGGTTGGACTAAGAAACCAGACGAACTGGCATTTGAATTTAAAGACATTGAAATATGGCGTGAAATGGATGAAACAACCATTAATGCTTTGCGTCAGTGTGTGCATGAACGCTCTGTTAAGGCTGGAGAGGCTATATTCACGGTAGGTGACAGTGGCGATGAACTTTTTATGATTCGGTGCGGTACGGTGCGTATTTTATTACCCCTAAAAGGCGGTAAATATCACCACTTAGCCACCTTCTCGCACGGTGATTATTTTGGCGAAATGGGCTTTATTGATTGTAAACAGCGTTCTGCCGATGCTATTGCCAAAACTGACTGTGAACTGTATGTGCTATCGAGAAAAAAGTTTAATATTCGCGTCTATGACAACGCGGTGTTAGGTGCGCGTGTTTTTGCCCGTATCGCTAGTGCTATTTCTGCCCGTCTACGACAAACGGATTATGAACTTTCCGCGTTAGAAGAACGCTAATAGCCGCATTATAAATCTCTAAATTCTATAGCATATTTTAATCGAAGCACAGTTATTAGGCATTCCATATACCTACCAATACAATATGTAAAAAAACACAACGAAAATACTTCTATGTCATGCAAATATTGATTGATTTTTTTGATCTCAAAGACTTAATGCCACATGGCTACTGTTTATCATGGAGTTCACTGTTACTATGGTTACACGTTATCTCTGATTTGCTGATTGCACTGTCTTATTATTCCATTCCACTCAGCCTGATTTATTTTGTCCGTCTGCGTAAAGATTTACCCTATCCTTGGCTGATTGCTATGTTCGCGCTGTTTATTGTCGCATGCGGAACTACCCATATAATTTCTATTGTCACTATTTGGCTTCCATTGTATTGGTTGGAAGGCTATGTAAAAGTGTTTACTGTCCTTATTTCAGTTGCCACTGCGTTGGCTATGTTTAGGGTTATTCCACTGGCGTTAAAATTACCCAGTCCAGCACAATTACAGACAGAAATAGAGCATGGAAAAATAGCGGATAAAGCCCGTCAAGAAGCACTAGAGCGTTTGCAAAAAATTGCCAGTCGTTTACCTGGCATGGTGTATCAATTTCGGTTGTTTGCCGATGGCAATTCTAGCATTCCTTATTGTAGCGACGGTATCCACGATATTTTTAGGCTTAGCCCTGAGCAAGTTCTTGAAGACAGTAGCCCACTATTTGCCCTTATCCATCCCAATGATTACGAGTATGTTATTCACTCACTGAAACAATCTGCGCAACATTTGACAACGTGGTTTTGTGAGTTTCGCGCGTGCTTTGAAGAAGGCAGTGAGCGTTGGCTATTGGCTAATGGTATGCCGCAACGTGAAGAAAATAATGCCACGCTTTGGCATGGGTTTATCACCGATATTAGCGAACGAAAATCGGTAGAAAATGAAATACTAGCAACGCGTAACCAACTGCAAGCAACACTGGATGCTATTCCTGATTTGTTGTTTGAGGTCGATGGCGAAGGGCGTTATTACAGTTATCACGCGCCACATTCTCAATCACTACTAACCTCACACGAGTCATTTTTAGGTAAAAAATTAACAGAAATTTTGCCAGCCGATGCCGCTTATATTTGCCTAGCCGCCTTGCAAGAAGCACGACAACAGGGTTGGTCAATAGGTAAACGACTTAAACTAACACGACCGCAAGGTGATTTTTGGTTTGAGCTATCAGTAAGCGTTAAACACACAGAATCAACACAAGAACCGCATTTTATTGTGTTATCGCGTGATATTACTGAACGTAAACGCATGGAAGAGGCATTAAGAGCCAGTGAAGAGCAGTTTAGAAATCTGTTTACTCAAGCACCACTCGGTATTGCATTAATTGATTCGCTGACAGGGCGTATTTACAACGCCAATCAAAAATATGCCGATATTGTTGGTTTAACAGTGGATGAAGTGCAACGTATGAATTGGATGGATATTACACATCCAGATGATATTCAAGCCGATTTAGATAATATTACGTTAATGAATGCGGGTAAAATTGATGGGTTTTCTATGGAAAAACGCTATATTCGTCCCGATGGTTCTATCGTATGGATAAATCTAACCGTCGCACGCATGTGGCTTCATAACGAAGATAATTCCTGTCATCATTGTATTGTCGAAGATATTAGTAAACGCAAACAAGCAGAGACTGAACTGCATATTGCCGCCATTGCCTTTGAATCGCAAGAGGCGATGGTGATTACTGATGCTAATTCTATTATTTTACGCATTAATGCAGCCTTCACCGAAACAACTGGTTACACCGCTGAAGACGTTATAGGGCGTAAGATGAATCTGCTTAAGTCAGGTCGCCATGATGATGCGTTTTATCAAGCGATGTGGGAGAGCATTAATAATACGGGGGCATGGCAAGGCGAAATCTGGGATAGACGTAAAAATGGTGAGTGTTATCCCAAATGGCTAACGATTACGGCTGTCATTGGTAGTGATGGTAACGTCAGCCATTATGTTGGCACGCACATGGATATTACCGATCGTAAAGCCACAGAAGAACACATTAATCGTCTGGCTTTTTATGATCCTTTAACCCAATTGCCTAATCGCCGTCTGCTACAAGAACAACTCAAACACGGTATTGGTATTAATCGCCGAACTGCTGGTCAAATGGCAGTATTAATGATGGATTTGGATAAATTCAAAGCGGTGAACGATACCTTAGGTCATACCGCTGGCGATGAATTATTACAGCAAGTGGCTGTACGCATTAAAGCCCATTTGCGCGAAACAGACATGGTGGCGCGTTTAGGCGGTGATGAATTTGTTATTCTAATCGAAGATGTCGGTCACTACGAACACATTGCCCGCATTGCCGATGCCATTATTCATGCGTTAAGTCAGCCGTTCACACTTTGCCAAAGTTATGAGGTTGTTATCGGTACGAGCATTGGCATTGCCATTCACCCACAACACGGTGACTCTGTAGAAACGCTAATTGATCATGCCGATACCGCGCTATACCATGCTAAAGATCAAGGGCGTGGTTGTTTTGCTTATTTTTCTGAAGAATTAACGCATAAAGCCCACGAACGTATGGCGTTAGAAGTGCGTTTACGTCGTGCTATTGATCAACAAGAATTACGCGTCTATTTTCAGCCACAAATTGATATTAATAGCGGGCAAATTGTCGGAGCTGAAGCCTTATTACGCTGGCATGATCCTATTCATGGTTGCCTGACACCTTATCATTTTATCGCGCTTGCTGAAGAAACAGGTTTGATTATTCCAATTGGTGCATGGGTACTGCGAGAAACCTGTAGGCTAGGGCAACAATGGTTGCAGCAAGGCTTGCCGCCTATTACGCTTGCCGTCAATGTGTCACCGTATCAATTTAATCGCTGTGATATGAATACGCTGGTGACAGAGGTACTCACTGAAACAGGCTTTCCTGCTGATTATTTAGAACTAGAAATTACCGAAAGTGGCTTAATGGACAATCAACAACACGCCATGTCCATACTCAATAACCTGCATAAACAAGGCGTACACCTTGCCATTGATGATTTTGGCACTGGCTATTCCTCATTAGCGTATCTTAAATATTTTCCCGTTGATGTGTTAAAAATCGACAAGACTTTTATTGATGATATTCCTTTTTTACATGGCGATATGGCGATTACTGCCACTATTATTGCAATGGCGCATCATTTAGGCTTTAAAGTATTAGCAGAAGGCGTGGAAACGGAGGAGCAACTGGCATTTTTACGCGAACAAGGCTGTGATAGTTATCAAGGCTATTTGTACAGCAAACCCATTCCTGCCGATGACTTTGCAAATTTGTTAGCAAAATCACAAAGATCAATAACGCTTGCTACACTTAACTTAGATTAATGAATAATCGTTTATGTTGTCGTAAGATTGACCAACAGCTCAAACATAAATTAACAGTACAGCTAGATAATCAACCCCGTATTTGGCAAATGCAGGCTGACGGTTAATATATCCAGCGGCATCCCAAAGATAAACAAGATAAAATAAACATTCAAGAAACGTTGATTGAATTAGCGAATAACCGACTAAAAGTCGCAGAAAAAGGTAATCGCCTGAAACCGAAAGGCGCGAGACAAAAAGCCCAAGGCTAACCACTTTTTGATTTACACATTTCAGGAAAAAATAATGCCAACTAACAAATTTGTGACGAGTAAACCTGATTCATCACTGATTGCTCATCTGCCTGAGCAAGGCATGAAGAAAGAGGATTTTATTGATGATTTTAAACAATACTACGTTCATCTATTAGGTCGTGATGAATATAGCAATTCGCCATTTTATGCAAGTGAAGCTCTATCAATGGCAATTAGAGATCGTTTAATGGAGCGTTGGAAAGCCACATTAAAAACTTACCGAAACGAAGATTGTCGGCAAGTATTTTATCTGTCAATGGAGTTTTTGATGGGGCGTACACTCAGTAACGCCATGCTTAATCTGGGTGTCACCGATGTTGTGAGCCAAGCCATGTATGATCTTGGCATCGAAATTGAAGAGCTTATTTCTTGTGAACAAGATGCAGGCTTGGGTAATGGTGGTTTAGGTCGGCTGGCTGCTTGTTTTATCGACAGTTGCGCCACTTTGCAACTGCCTGTTGTCGGTTATGGTTTACGTTATGAATACGGTATGTTCGTGCAAAGTATTGTCAATGGCGAACAAGTTGAAAAACCCGACCATTGGTTACGCCACGGCAATGTATGGGAAATTGAACGCTTAGAATATACCAATCGTATTAAATTTGGTGGTTATGTCGAAGACCATCTCGATGAAAATGGTAAACAACGCTTTTGTTGGATCGGTACGAATGATGTGTTAGCAACACCTTATGATACGCCTATTCCAGGTTATCAAAATGATACAGTCAACACCTTGCGACTATGGAAAGCGGTTGCAACTGAAGAATTTAATTTAGACGAGTTTCATGCAGGTGATTATGCCGATGCGGTAGCGGCTAAAATTGCTGCTGAAAATATCACAATGGTGTTGTATCCCAATGACAGCAGTGAAAACGGTAAAGAACTGCGTTTACGACAACAATATTTTTTAGCTTCTGCTAGTTTGCAAGATGTGATGTCACGTTGGATTAGTGTACATGGCAAAGATTTTAGCCAGTTTGCCGAAAAACATTGTTTTCAATTAAACGATACGCATCCTAGCATCGCGATACCCGAACTGATGCGCCTATTAATGGATATTCATGGCTTATCATGGAATGACGCATGGAAAATTACGCGTAGCACAATGGCTTATACTAATCACACCCTGCTACCCGAAGCATTAGAAAAATGGTCGGTCAAATTGATGCAACGGTTATTGCCCCGATTGATGGATATTATTTTTAGCATTAATGCTCGCTTTATGGCAGAAGTGGCTATGCACTGGCCTGGCGATGGTGAGCGTTTACGCTGTATGTCGATCATCGAAGAAAGTGACGAGCAGCAAGTCAGAATGGCTCATCTTGCGCTAGCTGGCAGTTTTTCCGTTAACGGCGTGGCGCAATTACACACGCAGTTGCTACAACAAGGCTTATTTCATGATTTTTATGAGCTATGGCCGCATAAATTTAATAACAAAACCAATGGCGTAACACCGCGTCGTTGGCTAGCAGGTTGTAATCCAGAACTGGCTAGCTTGATAACCCAAGCGATAGGTGAAGGCTGGGTCACTGATTTAGCACAATTGAAAAAACTTGAACCTTACGCTAACGATGTTACGTTCAGAAAACGCTGGCGTGATATTAAACAAACGGCAAAAGAGTGTTTAATCGACTATAAAAAAGACAAGCATGAAGGGGAACTGCATCTTAATGCCGATGCTCTATTTGATGTTCAAGTAAAGCGTATTCACGAATACAAACGGCAATTATTAAATGTACTTCATGTTGTGCATCTTTATGATCGCATTAAACGCGGTGATACTAAAAACTGGGTGCCAAGATGTGTGTTAATTGGTGGTAAAGCCGCACCTGGTTATCTGATGGCAAAAAAAATCATCAAACTAATCAACAACGTTTCAGAAGTCATCAACTCAGACCCCGATGTGGGCGATAAGTTAACTTTATTATTTCTTCCCGATTATCGCGTGTCGGCGATGGAAAAAATATGTACAGCGGCGGATTTATCCGAACAAATATCCACTGCGGGCAAAGAAGCGTCAGGGACTGGCAATATGAAGTTGATGATGAATGGCGCGATTACCATTGGCACATTGGATGGTGCAAACATTGAAATTCGTGAAGAAGTTGGTGATGACAATTTCTTCTTGTTTGGCTTAACTGAAGAACAAATTACCGCACGACGCGCCCATTATGATCCGTCAACCATTATAGACATGGATGAAGACCTAAAACGCGTTATACATTTATTAGAATCGGCTCATTTTAATCAATTTGAACCAAGTATATTTGATGATTTAATCAATTCAATAAAATCTCCACATGATCCTTGGATGACGATTGCTGATTTTCGCAGCTACGTTGATGCTCAAAGACGTGTTGACGATGCCTACCGAGACAAAGACCACTGGACACGCATGAGTATTATAAATTGCGCTAATAGTGGTAAATTTTCTACCGATAGAACCATTAACGAATATAACCGTGATATTTGGAAATTAACCCCGCAACCTGTTAAGCATAAGTAGTATTCGCTATGGGCGTGACTTATTGCGCCCGTCCTGAATAGATGGATGCGGTGTAAATAGCCATAATTATTGACACCGCGTAAATTAGCTCACAAATTATTAATATTATGGTGTGTATCTTGCACATCGTTAATAGGATTTTAGAATGCCGCATTATCTACAAAAAGGTGAAAATATTTCGTTAGCTAAGATAGATAACTTCTTCGGCGATTTAGTTATTGCGACTGATTGGCAAGCTAAAACTATCACGCCGCCTTTAGATATTGATGTCAGTGCTTTTTTATTAACCGAACAAAATAAAGTAACGGCTGATACGGACTTTATTTTTTATAATCAACCGCAGTCTTTAACAGGGGCTGTTTTATTTAAAAACCGCCGCTTTAAAGTTAGTTTAAAACAGCTTGCACCTGATATTAACCGTGTTGCCTTTGTACTGTCTATTCATGAAGCTCATAGTCGAAAACATAGTTTTTCTTTAGTGAATAATATTAACATTAAAGCATTTAATTTTGCGACTAAACAAGAGATTATTAATTATCAAGTGGACGATGCTAATAATGAAACCGCGATTATTTTAGCAACACTGTATCGTCATCAAGACGCGTGGAAATTTAAAGCCATCGGGCAGGGTTATGAAAAAGGCTTAGCAGTATTAGCGCGGAATTTTGGAGTTGATATTGAACCTGAGTCAATGCCAGTTGCTACAACACAGCCTGTTCCAACAGTTGATGTGCTACCAGCTAGTAAAACCAACACTGTTATAGATTGGATTAAGCATAAATTTAAAACTGATTCAAAGATAACGGATGTTCAGCAACAAGCTCTTAGTCATCCACATGCCGATATTCAACCCCCATTAGCAAAAAACAAATCGTTTAAACCAAAATTAAAACAAAAACCAGAAACTACCCCTTTAGCGGATTCAATCAATATTCACGACACTGACGCGTTAACCCTAAAAGAACAATATGAGCCGATTACGCATTGGTTTAAACGTAAATATATTTCTGTTGAAATTAATCCAGAGGCAATGGATACGTCAGGATTTTTTGATGAAGTTGCGGTAGCATTAGGCGATAATTATGAATTATTAAAAATAGTCAGCAATAAAATTAAACATCGTCAAATAAATAATAAAGACAGGGCGTATATCGAATTAACCGATATTGACGATAAAGATAGCGAGGTAATTAAGAAATTTTGTAAAGAATTATATGATTATTCGTTTGTCGCCAAATATTTTTATAATACGCAGAAAAAATTAATTACCCTGCATTTGCAATCCGCACCTAGTGTCGTGCGTTTTTTTAGAGGCGAATGGTTAGAATGGTATGTATTCATGAAAATCGTCGATTATTGTCATCAGCGACAATTAAGTTTTTCCTGTACACACAATATGCGAATAGGCGCGATTAACGGATATTATGAAATTGATGTGTTTTTTTTAATTAATGACACACCGTTATTTATTGAATGCAAATCAGGCGAATATCGCCAGTTTATTGATAAATATTGTAAATTACGCAAACAACTTAATATCAGTAAACCGTATTTTTTATTTTTAATCGCCGATATGAATGATACTAAAACTAAAGGTTTAACCGCCATGTTTGATATTACTTTCATTAACGTTCATCAATTAACCAATTATCTTGCCAAAATTGTGTAATCATTAGGCATATTCTATTTTTACTCAGCAGAGACACTTAATATATGACTTATTTAACTATCGAAGCCTTTGTTCGTAACGCGCCGCTGGTTCGCTTACAACGCCTAGCTGGTAATACTAGCAATACCATACTTGCTAAATTAGAAGGCAATAATCCCGCAGGTTCAGTGAAAGATTTACCTGCACTGAGCATGATTAAACGTGCTGAAGAACGCGGTGAAATTAAAGCGGGAGACCGTTTAATTGAAGCCACCAGCGGTAATACGGGTATAGCCTTGGCAATGGTAGCGGCGATTAAAGGTTATAAAATGACCTTGATTATGCCCGATAATATGAGCATGGAACGTATAGCATCCATGAAAGCTTACGGTGCTGAGATTATTTTGACTCCTGCTTCGGGCAGTATGGAAGCGGCGATTGATTTGGCAAGGGAAATGGAAGCGGCAGGCAAGGGACGTATTTTGGATCAGTTTTCTAATCCTGATAATCCGCGCGCGCATTACGAAAGTACAGGACCTGAAATTTGGCAGGATACCGACGGACAAGTAACGCATTTTGTCAGTGCGATGGGAACGACAGGCACGATTATGGGAACGTCTCGCTATTTGAAAGAACAAAATTCAGCTATTCAAATTATCGGTGTACAACCTGAAGGCGATGCAAAAATTCCAGGTATTCGTCGCTGGCCAACAGAATATTTACCCAAAATTTATGAACCAAAACGTGTTGACCGTATCATGGATATGGATCAGCACAGTGCAGAAATTACCATGCGGGCATTAGCCTCTGAAGAAGGTATTTTTGCAGGCGTGTCATCAGGTGGCGCGATTGCAGCGGCATTGCGTTTATCTAAGGAAGTTGAAAACGCAGTGATTGTGGCGATTATCTGTGATCGTGGTGATCGCTATTTATCAACGGGCGTGTTTCCGAGTTAAACAGTGAACTGGGATACTGTTGCACAACATATCACAGCGGCAACAGGGCGGGCATTTACGGCTCGTTCTGTACAGCCGTTGTCAGGTGGTGACATCAACGCCGCTTTTCGTTTGCAAGATGGCGATAAAAGCTATTTCATTAAGCTTAATCGTGCTGAATGGGTGGAAATGTTTGTCGCTGAGTTTGAAGGATTGCAAGAATTGGCGAGTAGCCAAACTGTATGCGTACCTCAGCCTGTTGTGTATGGGCAAAATGATACGCATTGCTTTCTAGTGTTGGATTATCTTGAATTAGGGCGTTCCAGTGCGGCTTCTGAACGGTTATTAGGGCAACAATTGGCGCATTTGCATCAACAAGTACAGCCGTATTTTGGTTGGCATCGTGACAATACCATTGGCAGTACCTTACAAGCTAATCCGCAAAGTAACGACTGGTTGGATTTTTGGCGTGAGCATCGCTTGGGCTTTCAATTGCAACTAGCCGCACAAAACGGTTATGGTGGTCGATTGCAAGTGTTAGGTGAGCGGCTTGGTGTGGAATTGGCAGCGTTATTTGGTGACTACGCGCCCTCGCCTTCTTTACTACATGGCGATTTATGGGCAGGAAATGCTGCAACTGATAAACAGGGCAAGCCTGTGATTTTTGACCCTGCTTGTTATTACGGTGACAGAGAAGCCGATTTAGCCATGACGGAATTATTCAGTGGTTTTGGTCGAGATTTTTATGCAGCTTATCATGACGTTTGGGCATTGCATGACGGTTATCGAGTGAGAAAGTCGCTTTACAACCTGTACCATATTCTGAATCACTTGAATCTGTTTGGTAGCAGTTATTTACGGCAAGCTGAGAATGTGATGGTTGGGTTGTTGGCAGAAGTAGGCGTGGCTACCCCATAGATTTAGGTTAAAGAGCTGACAGGCAACACGGAATGAATGTCTTTAATTTTATATTTTGACCACCTACACGCCAGTACAGCACTTGGTTCATTAAGCATTGGGCATTGACATATATCCCCTTTCTACTTTACAGTTACGCCCGAAAAACAAGTATTGTTTTATTTTATAAAAACGGCAGTAATTTGTAGAAAAATCTCAAAACATTGCCTTACCAAGAACAACCGCATTGATAATGCTAAAGTAGCGTTTATAATGCCAACACTTCTTTCTTAGAAGAAGCATTGAGAGTTAGCAGTGCTATATGAACGCGGAGTAAATGTCAGTCTGAAATGGATAACCCATATCAGCAGTTTGCCTTAAAGCGTTTAGAGTCCTTATAGATAATTTTCTATAAGATTCATAACTATGTAACTAAAAATAACTAATTAATATAACCCTTCGGAGCATTTATCATGGCAAGACCGTTAATACAAATGGCATTAGACTCATTGGATTTCGATGCAACAGTAAACCTTGCTACCTTAGTAGCACCTCATGTTGATATTTTTGAAATCGGAACTCCATGTATCAAACACAACGGCATCAACTTAGTTAAAGAATTGAGAGCAAGATTCCCAAATCATCTTTTATTAGTTGACTTAAAAACAATGGATGCTGGTGAATACGAAGCGACACCTTTCTATGCAGCAGGTGCTGATATTTGTACAGTTTTAGGCGTATCTGGCCTTGCAACTTGTCAAGGTGTTATCAAAGCAGCAAACGCACACGGTGCAGAAGCTCAAATCGACTTGATCAATGTTGAAGACAAAGTCGCTTGCGCTCGTGCAACTGTTGAAGCTGGTGCGCAAATCATGGGTATCCATACTGGTTTAGATGCGCAAGCAGCAGGTCACACACCTTTCGCTGACTTAAACGCAATTGCTGAATTAGGTTTACCAGTTAGAATTTCTGTTGCTGGTGGTATCAAAGCGTCAACCGTTCAAGATGTAGTAAGAGCGGGCGCAAACATTATTGTTGTTGGTGCAGCAATCTATGGCGCACCATGCCCTGCTACAGCAGCGCAAGAAATCCGTGAATTGGTTGATGCCGTATAATTTAGAGGTATAACCATGTATCAGCAACAAAATCAGCAGCTTGTCATAGGCAAAATTTCAGAAATTTTGGATGCGACAGATAATAGCTATGCTGAAAAAATGACAGAGATGCTTGATAATGCCAAGCGTATTTTTATCGCTGGTGCTGGACGCTCTAAATTAGTGGGCAACTTTTTTGCCATGCGCTTAGTACATGGCGGTTACGATGTTAGCGTAGTTGGTGAAATCGTAACACCAAGTATTAAAAATGGTGATTTGTTGATTATTATTTCGGGTTCTGGAGAAACTGAACAATTAATCGCATTCACTAAAAGTGCCCAAAAAGTTGGTGCTAAAATCGTGTTAATCTCTTCGAGAGCAAGTTCAACTATCGGTGATATGGCTGATGGTGTGTTCCAAGTTGGAAAACAAGAACTATATGGTAAAGTTGTGGGAATGCCAATGGGGACAGTATTTGAACTGTCTACTTTGTGCTTTTTAGAGGCAATCGTCTCCCACATCATTTGGGAAAAAGGAATTCCTGAAGAAATTATGAGAGAAAGACACGCTAACTTAGAGTAATACCTTAGGGGCGAGTGGTGATACACCACTCGTTCTCTAGCTCTGTTAAGAGTCTCAAATATCAAAGAACACAGTGACCACATTGATAACACTAACTAAGAGTCACTCACTAGAATTTACTAACAAGTAGGAGAACAATATGACTTTGCGCCGAAACCTAGCGAACGCCATACGCGCTTTAAGCATGGATGCAGTACAAAAAGCAAACTCTGGACATCCAGGCGCACCTATGGGCATGGCGGACATCGCCGAAGTCCTGTGGAACGACTACATGAAACACAACCCGACCAATCCAAGCTGGTCAGATCGTGACCGCTTTGTACTGTCTAATGGTCACGGCTCAATGTTGATTTATTCATTATTGCACCTCACGGGTTATGATTTACCGATGAGTGAATTGGCTACTTTCCGTCAATTACATTCAAAATGTCCAGGACACCCTGAATATGGTTACGCTCCAGGCGTTGAAACGACCACTGGTCCATTAGGTCAAGGCATTACCAACGGCGTTGGTTTTGCAATGGCAGAAAAATTATTAGCAGAACAATTTAATCGTACAGGTCACAATATCGTTGATCATCACACCTATGTATTCATGGGTGATGGCTGTTTGATGGAAGGTATTTCTCATGAAGCCTGTGCATTAGCTGGTACTTGGGGATTAGGTAAATTAATCGCTTTTTGGGATGACAACGGTATTTCTATCGACGGTCATATTGAAGGCTGGTATACCGATGACACAGTAAAACGTTTTGAAGCCTACGGCTGGCATGTCCTATCAGTAGATGGTCATGATCCTGAAGAAATTTCTAAAGCGATTAGCTTGGCAAAAGACATGACCAGTGCGCCAACTTTAATTTGCTGTAAAACAACCATTGGTTTTGGTTCACCTAATAAAGCAGGTACGCATGAATGTCATGGTGCGGCTTTAGGTCAACCTGAAATTAATTTAACTAAAGCTGCTTTAGGTTGGGATCACGAAGCCTTTATTATTCCAGATGATGTTTATGCAGGCTGGGATGCAAAAGCTAAAGGCGCAAAAGCCGAAGCAGAATGGAATGCTAAATTTGCAGCTTACAAAGCCGCACATCCTGAATTAGCAGCTGAATACGAACGTCGTATGGCAGGTGATTTACCTGCTAACTGGAAAGAAGCCACTGATGCGCTGATTGCTGAAACTAATGCCAAAGCCGAAAACTTAGCTTCACGTCAAGCATCACAAAAAGCGATTGCTGGATTAGCTCCGATTTTACCTGAATTTTTAGGTGGTTCTGCTGACTTAACTGGCTCTAACTTAACCAGTTGCAGTAGCTTTAAACATGTACACGGCAAAGAAATGGGGAACTATATTTCTTACGGTGTGCGTGAGTTTGGTATGTTCGCTATCATGAACGGCATGGCATTACATGGCGGTTTGATTCCTTTCGGTGGTACATTCCACATGTTCTCTGACTACGCGAAAAGTGCATTGCGTATGGCAGCATTGATGAAAATCCGTACTATTGCGGTATTGACGCATGACTCTATCGGTCAAGGTGAAGATGGTCCGACACATCAACCGATTGAAAATACTTCGGCACTGCGTTTTATTCCTAATATGGATGTTTGGAGACCTGCGGATTCAACCGAAACAACGGTTTCTTGGGTAATGGCAGTAGAGCGTAAAACAGGACCAACTAGCTTAGTATTAAGCCGTCAAGCGATACCATTTATAGCGCGTACTGACGAACAAATTGTTGCAATCCGTAAAGGTGCGTATGTTATTTCTGATGCCAGCAATGCAAAAGTTATTTTGATTGCAACAGGTTCAGAAGTGGATTTAGCCTTAAAATCTCAAGCGGCATTGGCAGAAAAAGGTATTGCAGCTCGTGTTGTTTCTATGCCGTCTACTAATGTCTTTGATCGTCAAGACCAAGCATACAAAGACAGCGTATTAACACCTGGTGTGAAACGTGTTGCGATTGAAGCAGGCGTAACTGATTACTGGCGTAAATACGTTGGTTTAGAAGGTGGCGTTGTGGGTATCGACACTTTTGGCGAGTCTGCACCTGCAGGCGTGTTGATGAAACACTTCGGCTTTACCGTTGAAAATGTGGTCAAAAACGTAGAAGCGGTACTTTAATCTAAAATAACAACACTTGGATCGAGACACCTCTAACCTTTGATGCGGCTAGGCTAGTCGGCATCCTGTCAGGGGTGTCTCGAACCACTTCTTCCGACTCATAGGTGAACGTGTGAACAAGAATAATTTAACAAAAGGTCTGTTTACCGCGTTGTTGCTAGCCAGCAGCGTGGTAAGTGCAGACGAAAAATATCCAGCAGCCGATTTCCAACCTTCAGTTGTTTATCAAGATGATGCTTACATTAAAAATAACGCATCAACTCAAACAGCCGTCAAAAACGCAGCTCCAGCAACAACTGCCGCGCCTGTAGCAAAACATGAAGTGGATTCACAATACCCAGCCGCTGACTTTCAGCCTACGGTTGTTTTCAGCGATCCTAACTACAAGCACGACAAATCAGTTCCCGCTTCTAAAAATATTGCTAAAACATCCTCTGCAAGTACAGATAATGTTCAAGCGACAGTGACTGAGTCTGCTGATAAAAAGAAAGAAGATTCTAATGCGACTTACTTAATCGGTTTAATCGGTTTAGCAGCAGCAGGATTTTTCTTATTTAGAAAACAATCAGATACGCCAAAAGCTGTTAAGAAATCAACTTCTCCTGCTACAACAGTCAGAGTTGCTGCTAACACAAGTGTAGCTAAATACATCAACAAAGTATCTGGTACAGGTGTTTCTCGCTATGTAGAAAAACAAGTCAAAACTGCAAAATCAGCAACAGGCGTTGCCAAATATGTTGCACAGCAAACATTAGCTGACAAAGCAAGAGCGGCAGAAGAAGCAGAAAAGAAAGCCACAGGTGTTGAAAAATATATGCGCAATCGGGGATAAACAATGAGCCAGAATTCCTTGAGCAGTTCATTTTTATCTGCTGTTGCAGCGTTTTTTTCGTTTGGAACTGAAGCAAAATCTCAAACAACTGAGAGCATATATCGCGTTTGTGCGGGTGACCCCGACGGACTTAGTGGCGTAGCGAAGTATTTGCAAAACCAAGAAGCGTTGTTAGCAAGACAAAAGGCTGAGCAATTGGAAAAACTGGCAGCCCAAGCCTCAGCTAGCAGTGTTGCGAAATATTTGGCAGGACAAGCACCACTGACTAGTGTGGATCGTTACGCTCTTAGACAGGCGATTGCTGACAAACAAACACAGAAAGATAACCCTGCTAGTGGCGTAACAGGTGTTGATAAGTACTTGAAAAGTATGAAAACATCACCTGCATTAAGCAGTGTGGAAAAATATTTAAGACATCAAGACAGTTTACCTCAGCCCAGTAAAGTTGCTAAATATATGGCAAAACAAGCTTTGATGGCTAAGCATGGTAAATCAGGAACAGCCATTGTTCAGATAGAAGCAACAGGTGTCGCTAGATACTTACAGCATCAAGCTAGTTTGCCACAACCCACTAAAGTTGCCAGATACATGGCAAAGCAAGCTGCTTTAGCTGCATTGCAAACTAAATCTGTGGTTGCTGAAGTGAAGCCAACGGGGGTTGCTAAATACTTGCAACATCAAGAAAGCCTACCGCAACCTAGTAGAGTGGCTAAATATATGGCAAGACAGGCTTTGTTAGATGCCCAACAAGCAAAACCAACACCTGTGAAACGTGGCGAAACAGGCGTTGATAAATATGTGAAACATCAAGACGAGTTACCACAACCTAGTCGAGTAGCTAAATATCTAGCAAGACAGGCTTTAACGGAACAACAAAAAATAGAAGCCGAGACTAGTGTTGAGCGATATATGCGTCATCAACAAAGCTAATTGCAGTTATTTTTTGTAGGTTTGTGTGTTGCTTCATGGCGATTGTAGTTGCAAGCCTAACGATTTTTTAAAATAAACATAAAGGTATTATTCATGGCAAAAAACTTACTTGAACAACTGAAAGCAATGACAGTTGTGGTTGCTGATACAGGCGATATTGAAGCGATTGAAAAATTCATGCCGCGTGATGCAACAACTAACCCATCGCTAATTACGGCGGCGGCGCAAATGCCTCAGTATCAAGGTATCGTTGATGATACTTTAAAAGGAGCAAGAGCCACTTTAGGTGCGGGTGCAGATGTTGCGCATGTCGTTGACCTTGCTTTTGACCGTTTAGCTGTTTCTTTTGGTTTAAAAATTTTGGAAATTATTCCAGGTCGCGTATCGACTGAAGTTGATGCTAGATTGTCATTCGATACTGATGCAACGATTACCAAAGGTCGTGATTTAATTGCTCAATACGAAGCGGCTGGCGTTTCAAAAGACCGTGTATTAATCAAAATTGCTGCTACTTGGGAAGGTATTCAAGCCGCTGCGGTTTTAGAAAAAGAAGGCATTCACTGTAACCTGACTCTGTTATTTGGTTTACATCAAGCGATTGCTTGCGCTGAAAACGGTATTACTTTAATTTCGCCTTTCGTTGGTCGTATTCTTGATTGGTACAAAAAAGATACTGGTCGTGATTCTTATGCACCCGCTGAAGACCCAGGTGTGGTATCAGTGACTGAAATTTATAACTACTACAAAAAATTTGGTTATAAAACTGAAGTAATGGGTGCTAGCTTCCGTAACGTTGGTGAAATTACTGAATTAGCAGGTAGCGATTTATTAACTATCGCACCTTCTTTATTGGCTGAGTTACAAGCGACAGAAGGCGAGTTGCCACGCAAACTAGATGCAAATAAAGCGGCGACTATGACGATTGAAAAATTATCAATCGACAAAGCAACATTTGACAGTATGCACGCGGCAAACCGTATGGCAACTGACAAATTAGCCGAAGGTATTGATGGTTTCGCCAAAGCATTAGTGTCTTTGGAAGAACTGCTTGCAGCACGTTTAGCTAGCTTAGAAGCTTAAGTTATTAATGATAGCCTCTAGGCTATGGATACTTCGGTGTCGATAGTCTGGAGGCTTTCGCTTTTGTAATAGACAGAAACAGGATTTATCTCCATGTCACAAAAAATTTCCGATGTCGTTAAAGCTGGTGTTGTTACTGGTGAAGACGTACAAAAAATCTTTGCTATTTGCAAAGCTAACCAATTTGCTCTGCCTGCGGTTAATGTTATTAATACAGACTCTATCAATGCTGTATTAGAAGCCGCCGCGAAAGTTAAATCTGCGGTTGTGATTCAATTCTCTAACGGCGGTGCTGCGTTCTTTTCAGGCAAAGGCTTGAAATTAGAAGGTCAACAAAACGCAATCTTGGGTGCGATTTCTGGCGCACAACACGTTCATTTGATGGCTGAGCATTATGGTGTTCCTGTCATTCTGCACACCGACCACGCGGCAAAAAAATTATTGCCTTGGATTGATGGCTTGTTAGATGCAGGTGAAAAACATTTTGCCGCAACAGGTAAACCGTTGTTCAGCTCACATATGTTAGATTTATCAGAAGAAAGTTTGGCTGAAAACATTGAAATCTGTGGAAAATACTTAGAGCGTATGTCCAAAATGGGCATGACCTTAGAAATCGAATTAGGTTGTACAGGTGGTGAAGAAGATGGCGTGGATAATAGCCACATGGATCATTCAGCACTGTACACACAACCTGAAGACGTGGCTTATGCCTATGAACACCTAAGCAAAATCAGCCCACGTTTTACTATCGCTGCTTCTTTCGGTAACGTACATGGTGTTTATAAACCAGGTAACGTTAAATTAACACCGACTATTTTAGCGAATTCGCAAAAATTCGTTTCTGAAAAATTTGGTGTACCTACTAATACCTTAAACTTCGTTTTCCACGGTGGTTCAGGTTCTACTCCCGAAGAAATCAAAGAGTCAATTAGCTATGGTGTAGTAAAAATGAATATTGATACCGATACCCAATGGGCAACATGGGAAGGTATTATGAATTTCTACAAGAAAAATGAAGGCTATTTGCAAGGTCAAATCGGTAACCCAGATGGTGATGATAAACCGAACAAAAAATACTACGATCCACGCGTTTGGCAACGTGAAGGTGAAGTCGGTATGGTAAAACGTTTAGAACAAGCATTCCAAGAACTAAACGCTGTTAATTCTTTATAAGCGGTTGTTCTGAATAGCTAATGAAAAAGCCGATGTGTGAACATCGGTTTTTTTTTGTTTGAAGAAAAAGTGTTAATATCTTTTGAGAATAAGCTATTCAAAGTAGATAAATTCATTCCCAAATTAGTCTGATAATAAATCTCAAAATGTAACTAATAACCCATAATAAGGAATTACTATGAAACGTCGTGATTTTATTCGTTTAACTGTGGCAAGTGCAGGTGCAAGCCTAATGATACCTACTTTATCATTAGCTGCTAGTGATAAACAGGTAGCAGTATCAAGTGATATTTATTATACAAAAGAATCACCAGGTCGTTGGGCAGGAAAAGTTACCACCCATTTACCCGCTATTGAAATAACAAAAGCAGGAGATGACGCTACAGTAAAAATTGTCACTGCCCACGAAATGAAAGCTTATGAACATTACATCGTTAAACACGTTTTGTTAGATAAAAACTATAAATTTATAGATGAATATTTGTTTAATCCCACTAAAGATAATGCGGCGGTTTCAACATTTACACTTAAAAACTACAGCGGTACTGTGTACGCGTTGAGTATGTGTAATAAGCACGATCTTTGGTTAAATAGTGCAGAGGTGTAGAAATTTTGGTAGTGGTAAAAATCAAAGTGATAGAGACAGATTGTATTTCCGAATGAAAAGATGAGTGACCCAAGCATGATAGTCATTGGACTTTGAAAAAGACAATGTTTTAC
>WSSedA1B3DRAFT_1000064_pt1 | contig 28155 bp, 25 predicted proteins | sample WetSurSiteA1Bulk_FD_9468 | JGI IMG/M metagenome (IMG submission 9468)
CCGTCAAAGCGTCCCAAACGCTCTAGGATGGACCAGGCTACCCTACTACCCCGTGCCATCATACCTGTGTCGGGAACATAAAAATACGTAATGGTTCTCTGGCCATGCAAAGGAACTTTTCAGAGAGGAAGGACTCTGCCCTTTCTCTCGCTGACGAGACTGCCTTTGAATGTGCCGGTAAGTATCGCGCGGGAAAGGTTATCAGGCTCGCGACCATCAAGCACTACCAGCGGGATATGGCTGCGCTCGACAACACGGGCGGCAATGATATCAAGCACTGTATTGGATCCTGCAGTCAGGCTGGTGCCGCCAACGATCTCGAGCAGCTGTTTAGGTGTAAGCGTGTCGTATCGTTTTGCTTTTTTGTCCTTTTTGGGATCAGCGGAATAAATGCCATCAACTGAAGTAACGTTGATAAAAACTGAAGCGCCCACGCGCTCAGCAAGAACCGCAGCAACAGCGTCCGTTGTCTGGCCTGGGGTAATCCCCCCCATGATGACAATCTTTTTGGATTCGGCAAACTTTTTTGCCTCGGCATGACTCTCTGCTACTTTTGGATAGGCGGCATCTCCCAGCGCCGCGATGAGCAGGTTTGCATTCAGCCGCGTGACGAGGATTCCGATCTCATCTGACGTGCCCTCATCAATACCGAGATTGCGGGCGACGGTGATGTAGCGACGGGCTTCGCCACCCCCGCCAACAACGACAAATACGCGGTGGCGTTCTGTGATCTCTTTAAGTACCGGAACATATTTCTGGATAGTGTTCTTCTCAAGTGATGGTATTAAAATTGAGCCGCCAAGGGAGATTACAACCGTCTTCATTGCACTAGTTTTTGTACCGGATGTTCATATAGAGTTGTTGAATATGTTGTATTGTCCTGTCTGCAAAAGCCACGATATCTTTCCAGTTGTCGGAGGGTATATGGGTCAGGTCTATGTCTGCAAGAGCTGCAAATACCGCGGGTCGTTTGTACTCGAAACGGATGAAGATGTTTCTCCTGAAGATAAAGAACTGTAACGATTGATTTGTTTCCCTCGGGTTTGAGGATTCTCATGCACGAAGCGCGCCAATATGTAAAAGGTGAAAATAATGCGGTGAAATGCTCGCTTTGCAACCATCGCTGTTTCATCCAGGAAGGCGGCCACGGGATCTGTGGTGTGCGGTTGAACGACAAAGGAACGCTGTATGCCGCCACGTACGGTAAGATCAGCGCAGAAGCCGTTGACCCGATCGAGAAAAAACCCCTTTTCCATTACCTGCCGGGCACGCTCTCCTATTCACTGGGGAGCATTGGTTGCAACTTCCATTGCCAGCACTGCCAGAACTGGCATATTTCCCGGGCGACATTTGAGGATTCGCATCTGCGCAACCTCTCGCCGGAAGAAGGAGTTGAGCGGGCCCTTGCCAGCAGGAGTTCAAGCATTGCATGGACCTACAATGAGCCGACCATCTGGCATGAGTTTGCACTTGACATGGGAGTGCTTGCCCGGAAAAAAGGTCTTGGAACTATTTACGTGACAAACGGTTACATCACGGAGGAGGCACTGCGTGAACTTTCCCCTATGCTCGGGGCATTCCGGGTGGATATCAAAGCATTCAAAGACGATTTTTACAAGAAAGTCTGTGGTGCACGATTGCAGCCGGTGCTTGATTCTGCTGCTCTTGCATGGGAACTCGGTATGCATGTCGAGACAGTTACGCTCGTTATTCCCGGGCTCAATGACAGCCGGGAAGAGATGGAAGGACTAATCCGGTGGGTGATCGAACATCTCGGCCCTGCAACCCCGATGCACTTCTCAGCGTTCCACCCGGATTACAAGATGACCGATCGTGGCGCAACTCCTGTTGCCACGTTAGAGAAAATCTACACGATTGCAAAAGACCTCGGGCTCCGCTTCCCGTATCTTGGCAATGTGTACAAAAACCCGTATGAGAATACCTACTGCCCGATGTGCGGGAAAATCCTCATTGAGAGGCAGGGTTTTTCCAGCCGAATTGTTTCACTTGATGGCCAGCACTGCGGGAACTGCGGGGAGAAGATCGAGATCGTCCGTCATGTTTCCTGAACCACGATTCATCACCGACCGGATGCTGGGAACCCTCACCCGGTACCTCCGTTTCATGGGATACAATACGGTGAGCGCTAATGGGTTCGAGGAAGGTAATACAAAAGAAGATACGCTGTTGTTATCCTGTGCTGAGCGGGAGGGCCGGATGCTGCTCACCCGGGATACCGAGCTTGCACACCGAGGGAAGGAACAGGCTATCCTTATTTACTCTGATGATATTCTTGAGCAGGTTCAGCAGCTGGTGGATCGCGGCTTGATTGAGCGGAGGCTCGTGATGGACAGGTGCTCGCTGTGCAACACACCACTTCGTATGGCAAGTGATGCAGAGATTGCCAAGGCGGAGTATGCTCCCCGTGACCGAACCGGGTTTACGTTTTTCTGGTGCAAACAGTGCGGAAGGTTGTATTGGAACGGGTCGCACACAAAACAGCTTTTGGAAAGGATCGGTCAGGAGAAGTGACTGATTCTTTCCGGAAAAGCACCTCCAGTGGTTCGAACAGGTATCCCTCCAATTGCCCCTTCTCATAACCGCCTTTCATGACATAGACAAATCGGGGCCATTTACATGTTCTGATTGGCTGTTTCAGGACTTTTTGGCACTAACTCGCGAAAATGCAGCAGCATTGTTTGGAGAAACCCGTGGTGCTCTGTCCGTTCTTGTTACCCCCCAGATCATCAAACACTATATCCATAAACAACAGATCTGTTCTTATGGCAGTCCATCCCATCGAGGAGCGGTACGGCACAACGGAGATGCGTGCTGTATGGAGTGAGAAGTACCGGTTTGCCTGTGTGGTCGCGGCCGAAGTTGCTCTTGTAAAAGCTGAAGCGACACACGGAATGATCCCATCAGAAGCAGCCGCCGGCATTGAAGAGCATGCACCGGAAGCATCACTGGAAAGGGCAAAGGCAATAGAACTTGAGATCAACCACGATATGATGGCAATTGTGAAAGCGATTGCAGAAGTCTGCGGGGATTCCGGCCGATGGGTCCATTATGGCGCAACTAGCAACGATATGCTCGATACCGCTACCGGGTTGCAGCTCCGGCAGGCACTCACCCTGATTGATGAGAAACTGCGTCTCCTCCTTAAGGTGCTCCTGAAAAGAGCAGATCAGACAAAATCCCTTGTCTGCGTTGGCCGCACCCACGGACAGCACGGCGTACCGACAACCTATGGCTTGCGGTTTGCGATCTGGGCAAGCGAGATCGGGAGGCATATCGAACGCCTTGAACAGCTCTGTCCCAGGGTCGTGGTTGGGCAGCTGACCGGTGCCGTTGGTACACAGGCAGCGCTCGGGCCAAAGGCAATGGAGATCCAGTCATCCATGATGGGGATACTCGGCATCAGTTCAGTAGACGTCTCCAACCAGGTAATCTCCCGCGACCGGTATGCAGAATATTTCATGTTCTGTGCAAATGTGGTAACAACACTCGACAAGATAGGGATCGAGATCCGCTCGCTCCAGCGGACCGAGATTGGTGAGGTTGAAGAAGCCTTCGGCGCACACCAGGTGGGATCATCTACTATGCCACACAAGCGCAATCCCATCAAATCAGAGCAGGTTTGCGGTCTTGCCCGGATCGTGCGTGCTGCAGTTGAACCGGCACTCCAGAACAATACCCTCTGGGACGAACGTGACTTAACCAACTCTTCCTGCGAACGGGTGTTGTTCCCTGAAGCATCCATTCTCACCGATCACTGTATACGGGTGATGACAATCGTGCTTGATGGACTGGTGATCAACAGGGCCGCAATCCGCCGCAACCTTGCGTTCCTCCACGGCATCAACATGGCAGAGTCCGTTATGATTGAACTCACCAGAAAGGGCATGAACCGCCAGGATGCACACGAACGGGTCCGGGTCGCAAGCATGCAGGCACTTGTTGAAGAGCGCCCGCTCGCTGATGTGTTGGGACTGGATCCTGAAATACTTCGTTACTGCTCTAAAACCAATATTGCCGCACTCCTCAACCCGGACTCCTACATTGGAACTTCGGTCCGGCAGGTAGAACGAGTCATCGAAAAACTCTCACCAATGTGCACTTGAAATGCATTTTATTTTTTTTTTAGTGACGGTTTAAATTAATGATTCCCCGATCACACAACTATCCTTAGTATTGCTGCCACCTGCTGCCATTATTTCATGCTTTAAATCTCCCGCCCCAACTTCAAAATAGTGCACTAAGGAAGAAATAGTGCACTACAGAAAAAATTCAGAGGTTTTTTTATTGAAAAAAATCACTGACCACAAAAATGGCATCTTTATAAACTCTGAAAATGTAAACTGAAAGTAGACATGGAACGGCATATTAAATTCTCGGGTTATTCTGTTTCTCATTCAGATCTTGCCCGGTTTATTGTTATTGCCTCCCTCACCATTTGCTGTATCTGTATCACCTGGTTCTCGCTCGCCCAGTTGGGTGAGACCATTTTCATCCAGATATTCTATTTCCCTCTCCTTTATACGGCATATTTCTACCCACGAAAAGGACTCTACCTCGCGTTTATCTGTGCGGTAGTGTACGAGATCCTTGCCACGCTCTACATGGTTCCAAGTCTCAGCGGGTTCATCTATACCACGGTACAGGCAGTCCTGTTTATCGGCATTACCGCTCTTGTTGCCTATTTTGCCGAAAAAGCGAATGCCAGCGAAGCACGGTTCCGCAGTATATTTGAAAATGCTCTCGTGGGTATCGTTCTCTTTGACCAGAATACCTTTAAAATCCAGCTCTCGAACCTCCATTTTAGGACCATGCTGGGATATTCAGAAGGAGATCTTGCACAGGTAACATTTGCCGATCTTTTCGCTTCCCAGGAAGATCGTCAGAGATTCTTTGAATACCTGGGTTCCAGCCAGAAAATACCTCATTTTGAGACCCGTTTTGTGGCAGAAAACAAAAAACTCACCTGGGTGAACCTTTCCTGGTGCCGGATTATCGGGAACCTTGTCAGTTGCTCGGTCATGGATTTGAACAAATACAAGCTTGCTGAGGAAGAAGCCAATGATAACTATGCCCAGTTCCGGCAGCTGACCGATGGATCTCCCACCAGCATCATAATTATCCGAAACCAGAGGATCGTGTACATGAATCTCTCCTTTGTCGTATTCTCCGGTTACGAACCCACAGAACTGCTGGAAAAAGAAACGACCCCCATTATCCATCCGGAAGACCAGGGAGCATTCCTGAATACCTGTCACCTCGCGGAGATACAATCACCCCTGCCGGAAAGGTCTGAATTCAAGATAATTACAAAATCCGGTGATACCCGGCTTGCATCATTGTTTTTTACCCGTATACTGCAGAAAGGAGTACCCGCGGTACTCATTAACCTGGTAGATATCACAGAACAGAAGATCCTGCAGGAACGTATCCTACAGGACAATGAACGGCGGCAGACTATTATCAGCTCTGTTGTCCATGATTTACGAACACCCCTACAACCGATCATGGGTTATATCGAAATGCTTACGCAGGATCCAAAAGCCTTCGGGATCACCGAAAAGACGCGACTTATCCTCGATCGTTGTGCCAGAGGAGTTGACCGGGAACGCCAGATTATCAACCAGATGCTTGAGCTCTCTGTGCTTGATACCGGAAATGTCCCCTTGAATTACACGGTATTCTCCGTTCCGGATCTGCTCAATAAGGTTATCGAAAAAGGCGGATACAAAGAACATGCAGATATCACCGTTGACGTACCTCCTGACCTCAATTTCGAAGCAGATGAGAACAAGATTGCAACAGTAATTGACACGATGCTTTCCAATGCCGTGAATTACTCCTCCCCTCCAAGGAAGATCCGGATCGGGTACCAGGCTTCCGCATTTGACAAACTGCACCGCCTCTCTATCCAGGACAATGGTTTTGGAATTACTGATACCCAGTTGGATGAGATCTTTGAACCATTCCTGGAAACCGATGAAGGAACTCCAAAAAAGAAGTATGAACGCATCGGGCTTTCCCTTTCGATTGCAAAAAAATACGTCAAGATGCACAATGGATATATCAGTGTGGACAGCATCGTGAACATCGGGAGTACATTTTCCATTCACCTCCCTAAGCAAAAGCCAGCGGAACTTTGAGTAACATGACGCGCAAAATTATGGTAGTTGAGGATGATCAGCCAATCCTCGATCTTATGGATATGTTGATCCGGAAACTCAAATATGAGCCTATCCTGATTGCAAACGGTCTCGAAGCGCTTGAAGTCGTAAAACTTGAACCACCAGCCCTTATCCTACTGGACATCATGATGTCCCCGATTAGTGGCTGGGAATTTTTGGAAAAACTCCGCGGGGAATTAAATATGCGGGAAATACCAGTCATTCTTTTTACTGCTGCTCCATCGATGGATGAAAAGATGGCACTTCTCAAAGACCCGCATCTCGGTATACTGGTAAAACCTGTCTCATTCTCGCAGCTGAAAACAGAGATCGAGCGTTACCTGACATAGATCCGAATCAATAAATAACATCTTTTAAAACAATACCTGTTTTTTAAAAAAACCGGATGGTGCTGTCTGCAAGTGCAGGGAGTTATTCTTACCCGAAAAACCTTTTAATTAATGATGAAATGGTGCTTTTTCAAGTTACAAAGTACTCAAGAGATCCTATGGATGAGTTTTACCTTGAAACCAGAATTTCCTGATCTAAAAGCAATCCAGAGACAGGAATCTCAAAAAGAGCAGTCAATAAAACCAAGTATTTTTCTTTCACAGGTTGCCAGCAAAAAGCAAAAAAAGAAAAATCAGATATATCTCGGCTTCATGGAAAGTTTCCGCGGCGTGTAAAGCGGTCTGAATGGTTTGCCTGCTGTTTCCTTTCGCACTACTTCAATCAGGGCATTGATCGTAAATTGCTCTTTGAAGGGCTTGTTGGGCTGCGATTTCCTGCGGACATTGACTGTTAATTTCCCACCGGCTAGTTCTTCATCCCCGACAACGATCACAAAGGGGACCCAGTCCATCCCGGCTTCGCGGACTTTTTTGCCAACGCTCTCTTCACGGTCATCGAGATCGCACCGTATCTGGGCTGCATTGATCACCGAGCAGATCCCTTCTGCAAACTCACCATGGCGCCCGGCGACCGGCACGACCCGCACCTGCACAGGCGAGAGCCAGGTGGGGAGTGCGGGTACTGCCTGTTTGGAGATGTTTTCAAGGATAGCGCAGATCACCCGCTCGACACTGCCGGTTGGTGAGCAGTGAAGTATAGGTGGGTGGACGACTGTGCCATCTTCTGTATGGTATTTGATATTGAAGCGGGTTGAACTCTCGACATCAATCTGAACCGTTGGGTTCTCAATCGGACGCATCTGCCCGTCAATTGCTGCAAGATCGATCTTTGCAACCCAGTAGTGAACGCGGTCTGACAGTATCTCGATGAGTACCGGGCAGCCGGATTCCCTGACGATCTTCTTTACCCAGGCTTCGTTCTGGGCATAGAAATCCTTTGTACAGCGGAATGCGGCAACGAGTTCGGTTTCGAAGTCTTTGCCCGTCTGCCAACCCATGGCAAGCTGTTCTTCAAAGCACTGTAACGCTTCGGGCATATCCGTGCAAAGCGAGTGCATATCGGGCATGGTGAATGCCCTGAGACGCTTGAGGCCGATTACTTCACCCTTCTGCTCATGCCGGAACGAGTAGGTGGAGAGTTCGTACATCTTCATCGGGAGGTTATGGGGCGAGATATGCATGTCCCGCATGATCGAAAACATCCCAAAACAGGCAGCAAACCGCAGCATCATGTTGCGGTTGTTCGATTTGAAGCGGTACTGCCGTTCGCCAAACTTCTCCGCGTGTTCATAGATTGCCCGGTCGCCAAGGTCGTACATTACCGGTGTCTCAACTGGTGTACCCCCATATTCAAGGANAAGCCGCAACACGTAGTCAGCGATAAGGTCACGGACGATCTTGCCTTTCGGCATCCAGCGCAAGCACCCGACATCACTGGCAGGCTCGTAATCCACCAGTTCTTTTAACCGCATCAGGTCAACATGGGCGGGTTCTCCCCCGGTCGGTACAGCAACCCCCAGTTCCTTTTTGACAAGGCAGCCAAAAGGGGTGTCATTGAGGAACTCTTTATAGTCATGGGATTTCCCATCCGGGGTCATCACGAACCAGTCGTGAGTGACTAATGCTTTGTCCTTCTTGACCATACCCTCTTCACCGGGCACAATGGTTTTTGAAAGTTCACTCAATGGGTGACCCTTACAGGATATCTTAAAGGCTTTGTACCAGCCAAACGGTGCCCGTTTGACGGCAAATCCTTCCTGTTCAAGTCCTGCTTTAAGGGCATTGAGCTGGGCAACCGCAGTCTCCGGTGATGCAAGGTCACTTGAGAGATGGGCATACGGGTACACCATGATTTTATCGACGTGCACCTGTCCTGCAGTCTTTTTAATCTCTTCAATTGCCTGGAGGACAACTCCTTCAGGGTCTTCCTCGTCAACCGATTCTACTGCGCAGAAAACCGTCAGTACTTCGGTCTCCCGGTCGGAGAGTACGGAACACTCCTCCGCCATCTTTGTCTTCTTTTTTGCTTCGAATTCTATGTAATCTGAATGAATGAGAAGAAGTCGCATTAATTCATCTCCACTCGGGTGTGATCATCCGTATAAAATGAGCGTTAATTGTATATAGGGTTAATAGTATTTTTAAAAAAACTGACTTCTTTTACTCCGCCACTTGATCCGATTGGAAATCGATCTCATGTTTATGTCTGTAAAACGTGAGAAAGATATATAGTGGTTCAAATGAGAGGAGAAAAGATATGAAATATCTTTTAATTGTCGTTTTATTGGTTGCAGTTCTGGTAACAGCAGGATGCGTCAGTGAAAACAACAATACGGCAGTCCCCCCTACAGCTAAAGTAACCGTTTATTTCTTTTACGGTGAAGAATGTCCGCACTGTCATACTGTAATGCCGTTCATCCAGAATCTATCAAAAAAATATCCTGATGTCAATTTCCAGATCCTTGAAACCTGGCATAACACAACCAACGCTGATATTTCCAGTAAAATGAACGACAAGCTCCAGGTGCCAGCATCTAATAGGGGTGTTCCGGAAGTAATAGTAGTTGGGAATGCAACCCCAATGATCGGTTCCCGTGATATTCCTGCAAACCTCGAAAATGTGATTATAGAACAATTACAAAAAAACAGATAAAGAAAAAGAAAGATGTTGAAATCCGATTAAAAAAACATCAATTATTTCTTTTTATTTGCATGGTACCGTGACAGCGTTGCCTGACGCTGGTCGAGATACTTTGCATCACCTTTTTTATCATACGGTCTTTCTGCCCGTTCAGTAGTGTAAAAGACCAGTTGCCCGATAGGCATGCCGGCATAGACTTTTACCGGGCGTGAGTTGACGTTTGCCATCTCAAGGGTGATAGTCCCACGGAAACCGGCATCGATCCAACCCCCCGTCTGGTGGAGGGTGACCCCGAGCCGGGCGATACTTGATTTGCCCTCAATTGTCGCGACGACATTATCGGGAAGCCCGATACATTCCAGTGTCTCGGCAAGGACAAACTGCCCGGGATTGATGATGAACGAATCTGCACGAACTTCTTCTATCCCAAAAGATACACTTTCCTTGTTATAGGGATCAATAACATCATTGCTGCCGGTATACCAGACAAAATGGTTCCCGAGACGGATGTCAAGAGAATTCGGCTGCACCAGTTTTGCGTCGTAAGGATCAATTTTGATAGAGCCCCGGGCGATACGGTCCAGGATCTGCCAGTCAACGAGAATCATTGGCAATACTATGGGAACTGAAGGGTCATTAGTGCTTCTGCAAAAGTCTGGATGCAAACAGGATAATTATCAGGAACTGCGGACAATTTTTCCGTCAGTTAACAGGGGCTCTACGGATCTTTGCGATCTCCCCGATGATCAGGTACATATGGATTATTGCTCGATGGGCTTCATCAACCGTAACCTCATCCTGATGCACCGGGTCCTTAGATGGATACGTTTTTGAAAAAATGCACTCCATTTCTGATTCGATCATGGATAATAAGGAATCATTTGTTGAGTTTTTCTCAATATAGGAAAAAATCCGGTTGATATACTGATCCCCGGGAGAGATCAGCTCCTGGCCTTTTTTGAAGGAGGAAGTTTTAGAACCGGCCTCATCCTGAGGTGAGACCACGTCAGCAACGGTTGCCAGAATAACCTGAACAGCTAAGATGGCAGGTTCATATGACCCGGGATCATGGTGTCGCATGCGGTCGTGGACAGCAAGGAGTTGTTCGCCCGCCCGTGGACAATACTCGCGGATAAACCTGTCTGCTGCCAGTCGGGTATCCTCAAAAAGATCCTGGGCAAAATCGCCCACGGAAAGTGATATATTGACTTCTGTTACGTAATTGTGGATACTGGTTTTGAGACGTTCAAAATCATTGACAAGTTCATGATGTTTATTCAGGATTTGTCTCTTCTGGCTCTCACTTGCCCCTAATTTTGTGACAGCTTCGATTTTAGTGGAATTGATATATGATTCGAGATGGGGCAGACCGATGGCATGAGGCTTATGGGTCCTTTCATCCCGGATTACCGGTCGATCACTGATATAGTATTTTTTACAGGAACCTAGTTCATCAGGATCAAATATGACGGGATACCCCATAATTTCGTAGTCCAGCCATTTCTGGGCGTCAGTGTCACGCAATATACGGGCCAGTCGTTTACATTTCATTAAACTCTGTGATATTGGTACCTGGTTGATCTCCAGATCCACAAGAATGACATTGGACAACTCTTTTGCCACTTCCAGGTGAGAATTCTGATAATCGTCCATGACCTGTTCTAATGATTGATTTATGGGGAAATAAAAACATTGGGAGAAAAACAACCTGTGGATGTTTAATAACACGGAATTCTTATGGATGAACCAGTTTTAAAAAATTCAGGTCCTCAAGCCCAAACCCATGCCACTATACTGTCAGACGAGAGTTAGAAAATTTCCAGTGGTTCAATCATCCAGTTCGACAAGCGGCGGATCCTCTTTGGTCCGGGAAATATCGCGGTCGAGCAATGCAGGGTCGATATGCCACTCGCTCCTGCGCAATAAACCGTGCAGGGTGCTTGCCTCGCGAATGGTCAGGTTTGCCCGACCAAGAACGCGGCGGATCAGGGTAATTGTATTCTCGCGTTTAAAGGAAGGGTGATGAATCGTGTCAAGGTACCGGTCAATATGACGGTAGAGGTACCCCATATCGGTCGGGGATGCTAGTGCAAAGGAAGGAAGGGGAAGGTTGGAAAGTTCGTAGCATACCACACCGACTGCATGCGAGAGGTTGAGAATGGGGTATTCTTCAGAAGTCGGGATCGTGCAGATCACGTCACTGCGCTTCACTTCTTCATTGGAAAGACCCCAGTTCTCGCGCCCGAACAGGATAGAGATTCTCCCGTTGAGGTCTTGTAATCTCTGGCGAAGTTCCCGGGGCGAATAATACGGCATCCTCATCGAGTGGCATACAGATTTACTCACGAGACCGGTAGTTGCAATAACGATATTGCTTCGTGCAAAAATATCTTCAATGGTGCAGGTCTCTGCAGCCAAAAGCACGTCCTGAGCATGGGATGCACGGGCTTTTGCCTCGTTGCCAAGCGTGCAGGGATCGATTAACACGAGGCGGGTAAAACCAAAATTTTTCATCACCCTTGCAGTAAATCCCACGTTTCCCTCGTAAAGCGGGGCAACGAGAACGATATCGATGTCAGGCATAAAAAATTACTGGATGGCTTCTACGGTCGCCTTAAGGACAGCCGCACCCTGGTCATATACCGCATTTCCCACAACAATGGTATCGGCATACTTTGACATCTGGGCCGCTTTTTCTGCGGAGTTGATCCCACCGCCGTAGTAGAGAACAGACTTGTCTATAACCTCCGATGCTGCTTTCACCACGTTCGGATCGCCGTAGGTACCGCTGTATTCAATATAGACAACCGGAAAATGGAAAAAGTGGTCGGCCAAAGCAGTGTATGCTGCCACTTCTTCGGGCCTGAGGTTGCAAAGGGCTTTTGTGATCTTCCCGACTGACGAATCCGGGTTAAGGACAATATAAGCTTCGGGAACGATAAAATCCCAGGGAATTTTTCCCTTCTGCGCTTGTACCCACATTCGATGTTTTCCTATAATCCATTGTGCATCTGGGGAATTCACGACGCTGGGAACAAAAACATAATCAATTCCCTGCATCAGTATCGCTTCAGGTGTTGCCGGTTCCATGACGAGGGGAAGGTCATAGGATTTTACCTGCTTTAAAAGTGCCGTCAGGTTTTCCCTTGTGACGTTGAGCGTTCCCGAAAGCATCAGCGCATCGGTACCGCTGGCGGCAATCACATCAATATCACCGGGTTTCAACTGTTTGTCAGGATCGAGTTTGGTCACATGCACCCAGTCTTTCCATTTCATCGCGGATCACCAGTATATGTGTTGTGCATTCCTTAAAACAGGTAGGATCTTCTCTTTTTTACTTGTTCCTGTCATGATGATCAATAAACCTGATGAACAGATGAAACAATTTTTTTTAAAACTGCTTTTGAAAATAACGTCATAGTTTACGTCTTATCGTTAAAATTCTGTTTGATAAATTATCAAAATCTATTTTAATAATTAATAGAAATTGTCAGTAATGGTTAATCCAAAGGTTTTGATCGTCGAAGATGATAAGTTAATTGTCTATATTGAACAATGGCGTCTTTCAAAACTCGGTTACGAGGTATGTGGTTCAGCAGGGACTGGAATAGAAGCCCTGAACTGTGTTGCAAAAATGCGACCTGATATCGTTCTTATGGATATCAGCCTCGAAGGTGAGATGGATGGTATAGAAACTGCCCGGCAGATAAAAAAGAATTTCAATATTCCGGTTATTTTTGTCTCGGCTCATGTTGATGGGGCAACCATTGAACGTGCCAGGGCAATCCATCCCGATGGATTTATCCAAAAGCCGTTTAATGATGATGACTTGAGAGTTGCCATTGAATTAGGGATAAAAAAATAGTTTTTTTTAATTTTTTAGATCTGGATTATCGCATTGTCCCGCTTTTTCCGGATTGTTTTCTGGAAGTCCATGATGACATGGGCCATTATCCCGGATTCTGCGGCAACGGTAACAGCATCAGCTTCCATGAGCTGTGTGGCATTGATGATGCCGGCACGGGAGAGTTTTTCAATGGCCACCTTATCGATTCCTTTTATCGCCAGGAGTTCTTTTTTCCCTCGTTCAATTTGTTGTTTTGAGTATGTTTTAGGAACAGGCATTTTCAGATAGGTACAGACCAGTTCGACATGTCGTTTGACGGTAGATGTGGACATTCCAGTGATTTGGCTCAGATATTCAGGCGGGTGGTTACAGAATTCTTCCGGGCTGGTAATACCTGCAGACACGTATTTTTTCAGGCTTACCGCGGGAATACCAATCTCTTTAAGCACCTGCCCGTAGTAGACCGCTTTTGCCTGTGAGAGGACCTGTGCTGCTTCCTCCTCGCCGATACCAGCTGATTTCAGGAGAGCGATATCAGCATGAGCAAGGCCGGAGAGTTCTGTGATACCGGCTGTTTTGAGAGATGTCAGGATCTTTGCGTAGCTGCGCCCTTTGCGGGGGATAAGATGGTCGCGCATGAATTTCCGGCATTCAGAACGTCGCCGGAGTTTTTCAAGAACGGATCCAGCCTCGCTGATGAGGTTCTGCGCTTTTTCCTCGGGGATGTCCAGGCGCTTTGCAAGTGATTCGGGATTACTGCGTGCAAGTTCTGCCACGGTATAGATATGTTTTGAGAGGATCTTTTCTGCAAGGGTCCCTGTCATTGATGGCATTTCATTGAGGGATTCCTTGTTTGAAGCGAGGTGATGGCAGAGCGGGCATCCGATATCCCATGGTCGGGCACCTTTCCTGATGAGGCGTACAAAGTTAAGGTGGTGCTTGTCACATATCTCATCGGTTCGCACCGCAAAACCCCATTGCGCCATTGGAAGGCCGATGTTAAACGTGCAGTCGGGGTAGCGGGAACAGCCGATAAACTGCGTGTTGCCCCTCAGGTGTTTGATAGCAAGAACACCCCCGCAGACCGGGCATTTTCCCAAATTCATTTCTTCTGCTGTCCTGCCACGGATATCCTCACCGATAACGGTCTCATTGGCCTCAAGCTGGTCAAATGCACGGTGCAGCATCTGCCGGGATTCCAGGATCACATCTTCACGAGTCCGTTTTGCCTCCTTGATCTGCTGCATGTGCGCTTCAATCGTCTGGGTCATGTCAGGTTTTGTGATCATGTCGGCATGCTGTTCTAAAGATTCGGTGACTACTCTTCCTACCAGCGTGGGGTGAAGCGGAGAGCCTTCAACATATTTACGTGAAACGAGTTTTGCTATCACTTCATGGCGGGTACTCTTGGTGCCAAGGCCCAGTTCCTCCATCCGCTGGATCAGTTTGCTCTGGGTATACCGCGCGGGTGGCTGGGTCTCTTTTTCATCGAGTTTTACCTTCTTTATCGGGAGTTGTTCACCAGCGGTAAAAGGGGGCAGGATGGTTTCCTGTGCTTCGCTGAACGGGTAGACCGCATGCCACCCCGGTTCGATAAGCTGGCCTCCGGTGACTGTGTATTCTTCGCCACCGGCATCGAATAGGATCTTCAACGTCTTCCACCGTGCATCCGGGGCGAGGGTCGCAAGGAAACGGCGCAGCACCAGTTCGTAAATCCTGAACGCATCATCACCCAGCATCTCCCGGGTAGCTGCACCGGTTGGGTGTATGGGAGGGTGGTCGGTGGTGGATTTTTTACCCCGGGTCGGGATAGATCGTCGGTTTGCTGTAACCCAGTCGACATCCTTTTTGAACGGGGAATTTCGGATGGTCCTTAAGATTCCCTCAATGTCAAGCGATGGGGGATACACTGTGTTGTCAGTCCTCGGGTACGAGATGAAACCGTTCATGTACAGGTCTTCTGCGATCCGCATTGCATTTGCTGCCGAGAACCCGAGTCGTGCCGAAGCAACGATATAGGTTGTTGTGTCAAAGGGAGAAGGAGCCCTGTCCTGTTTTTCTCCGGACCTGACATCTGTTACGTTAAGGGGGGCTTTTGTCCGGTCGCGGGATTGTTCAGCCACTGCTTTATCCAAGAACCGACCATGGGTGTGCCGGGCTTCCACCCGTTCACCACCCTTTTCGGTCTCTAAAAATAGCTGCCAGTATTTTTCCGGAATAAACGCTTCAATCTCTTTTTCCCGGTCGACGATCATCGTAAGGGTCGGTGTCTGCACACGCCCGACAGAAAGAATGTTCTGTCCTCCCCTGCGGGCCGCAAGCGAGATGAAGCGGGTGAGTGAAGCACCCCACATCAGGTCAATCGACTGCCGGGCTTCACCCGCAGCTGCAAGTGCAAAATCCAGTTCTGTTGTATGCGAGAATGCAGCTTTTAACTCCTGTGGCGTAATCGCGGAGAACCGGGCACGGTCGATCACAACCTTAGGGTTGACTGCGCGGATCAGCTCAAAGGCCTCTTTTCCTATGAGTTCACCTTCGGTATCAAAATCCGTGGCAATGGTAACGCGGTCAGCTTTTTTGGAGAGTTTCTGGAGCAGAGAGACAATTTTTCGTTCTGTAGGGATCTTGATGGTCTTTGCATCTATCAGGCTTCGCGGGGTAGATTCCTCGCTGCGCCAGTTCGTGTAGCCGGGTTCAAAGTCAATCTCGACAACATGGCCCCGCAGCCCAACGGTGGAAATATTGCCGAAACTATAAGTGGAAACCCCCGCGTCTTTATGCTCGGTAAGTTTCTTTCCCTCGCTCAGAATCTCAGCGATACGTCGGGCCGATATATTCTTCTCGGCGACAATGAGATGCATGTAATCAATACCCCCGATTTTTGAGTGACTCAATAAGTATACGGTTCAGTTCACCAGGATCTGCTTTACCACGAGTCTTTTTCATAACCTGGCCCACGAGGAAATTGATTGCCCCGGCCTTCCCGTTCCGGTAATCATCAAGTGCCTTTGGATTTTCTGAAATTGCCTCCTCTACAGCACTTTTCAGAACTCCGGTGTCTCCCGCGGTTTTTGCAAGGTTCAGACGCTTGACAATCGCGGCAGGTGTTTCAACCGGCTGGTGGTTCAGGTACTGGTCAAGCATCACCCGCAGCACATCAATCCCGCTTTTATCAGTAATAATATTCTGCTGGAGAAGATGCAAAAGGCCGGTAATTCTGGTCGCATCCAATCCACTGATACTCATATCCCGGTAATTCAACTCGCCAATGAGCGTATCGGCAATCCACGTGGCGGCAAGGGCGGAAAGACCCTTTGGATCGGGAGCAACAACCTTTTCATAAAAGTTTGCCAGCCTCAAGTCTCCGGTCAGAGTCCTGGCATGATTGAGCGAGCACCTGTACTGGGTAATGAACCGTTCCCGCCGTGCATCCGGGAGTTCAGGCAGGACAATCCCGTCAACCCATGACTGCACGTGAAGCGGGCGCAGGTCGGGTTCGGGGAAATAGCGGTAATCGTGCTCCTGCTCTTTGGACCGTGAGGACTGAGTGATGCCCCGCGCCTCAAGAAAATGACGGGTTTCCCGTTCAACCTTCTGGCCCCGGCGGAGCAGGTTTTTCTGCCGGGTGATCTCAAACGTCAGTGCTTTTTCTACCCCTTTGTATGAAGAGATATTCTTGACTTCCACGCGCTCACTGCCTTTTATCGAGATATTTGCATCAACCCGCAGCGATCCCTCTTTCTCAGAATCAAAAACGCTGAGGTACTCCAGCGTAGCGCGGAGTTTGTTCAAAAACTTCCGTGCCTCTTTGGGAGAGCGCATATCTGGCTCGCTTACAATCTCGATGAGCGGGATACCGGCGCGGTTGTAATCGACCAGTGAATATTTGCCGCGCTCGGTGTTTCCCATATGTATCAGCCTGCCCGGATCTTCTTCGACATGAATACGCGTCAGCCGAATACGTTTTTCCCCTCCCTCGTCTGCTTCTATCTCCAGGTAACCCCCTTCCGCTAACGGTTTGTCATACTGGGTGATCTGGTAGGCTTTGTCAAGGTCCGGATAGAAGTAGTTCTTCCGCGAGAACTCCGATTCGTGGAGCACGGTGCAGTTCAGTGCCTTTGCCACACGCATTGCATATTCGATCGACCGTTTGTTGAGCACCGGCATCGCACCGGGGAGCCCTAGGCAGACCGGGCAGACATGCGTATTGGGACCATCGCTGCGATAATCGGTTGAGCACCCACAGAAGAGTTTGCTCTTCGTATCCAGCTGGCAGTGCACTTCAAGACCGACAATAACCTGACCTTCCGTCATATCAGGTCACCACCTGTTCGTAAGCATACGCGACATCAATCACGCGTTCATCATCAAAAGGCCTGCCCATGATCTGGAGCCCTACGGGCATCCCTTCGACCTTCCCGCATGGCACGGAGATTGCAGGAATACCGGCAAGATTGACCGGGACAGTAAGGATGTCTGAAAGGTACATGGAGAGCGGGTCGCTCTTCTCCCCAAGTTTGAAAGCAATGGTGGGCATCGTTGGCCCCGCAATGACATCCACTTCAGAAAAAATGCGGGCAAAATCCCGTTTCACGTTTTCTCGGGCGATCTGCGCCTTTGCATAATACTTTCCGTAATAACCCGACGAGAGTGCAAACGTCCCTAGCATAATACGCCGGCGGACTTCGGTGCCAAACCCTGCCCTGCGCACTTCCTGGTAGGCAGCATGCCAGGATTTATTGGTATCTGTTGCCGGGCCATACCTCACACCGTCAAACCGTGCGAGGTTGGAGCTGGCTTCGCACGTGCAGGTGACATAGTATGCGGCAAGCGCATATTCCATTGAAGGGATACTGCACGGCACGGTAGTCGCACCGAGTTCTTCAATCCTGCCGATCGCGGTATTCACAACCCTGGCAACATTCGGATCAACCCCGGGACCAAAATATTCTCTGGGGATACCGATTTTTAACCCTTGTATCTCTGGCTGTGGTGTGTGATTGTAAGGTTTATTGACTGAGGTGGAGTCGTAACGGTCATACCCGGCAATAACATCCATGAGTGTCGAGACATCAGTAACACTACGTCCCATGGGCCCAATCTGTTCGAGCGAGTTTGCATACGCGATCAGGCCAAAGCGCGAGACCCGGCCATAGGTCGGTTTTAACCCGACAATTCCGCAGAACGCTGCAGGACAGCGGATGGATCCACCGGTATCGGTACCAATCGCCATCCGGACCATACCTGCAGCGACTGCAGCGGCACTGCCACCCGATGATCCGCCGGGTACCCGCCCGGTATCACAGGGATTAAGCGTGGGGCCAAACGCAGAGTTCTCGGTGGTGGTTCCCATACCGAACTCGTCCATGTTGGTCTTTCCGACAATAGCTGCCCCCTCCCGCTTCAGCAGTTCAACAACATGAGCATCATAGGGTGGCACATACCCCTTGAGGATTTTTGAAGCACAGGTTGTCTCGATCCCCCGTGTTGAGATATTGTCTTTAACGGCCACAGCAATACCGGAAAGTTTCCCCTTCCCATGCGTGACGTTTTTACATGTTGTAGTAAGGAAGGCATTGTACCGGTCATCCATTTCAAAACTGATTTGGTACCCGGTCACTACATCACCCGTGGGGCTTTAATAAATCCGTCTTCTGTGTGTGCAGCGTTTCTCAATACGTCTTCCTGAGAAAGGGAGGGTTCAACCACATCTTCGCGCAACACATTGCAGAGATCGCGGGTGACTGCCTGCTCTCCCCTGACCTGGTCGAGTATGTCAAAATATTCAAGGATTGCATTAAACTGGTGCGTAAAGGCCCCCAGTTCACCGGTATTGATGCCAACGTCGGCAAGTTCTGCGATATGGGTAACTTCGTGTTCAGTGACCATGTTCCACCCTGTTGATCTGGTCTATGTAATCTTGTATGGACGTTTTATAACCTTTTTTTCGGGCAAGCTTCCGCAGTTCCTTCCAGACCCCGCTGCCATATTGCATGGCTTTCTTCTCGTACCAGGCAAATTCCGCGGGAATATGGCGTTCTGCGACCTTTCGGAGCGGTATCTTTCGGTGACCTGCCTGCACTTTCTCCTGAACAGGGATCGCGCGTGCAGCGCGCACAACCCGGAGATCCAGGTACGGCATGGAAAGATATGCTCCATGGAGTGCGGCCATAGCCTGGTCACGTTTGGCCTGCTCTTCGAGCCCGAGAAAATCGCGCTCGAGATCTGCAGCGAGTGTTGGTGTTTGAAGATAACGAGAGTATCCCCCGAAGAGTTCGTCTGCCCCCTGCCCGGTGAGAATCCGTGCATACCCGTGCTCTTTTGCAAACCGGGTAACAAAGTAGAGGGTCAACGCGATGCTCACATTGACGGGATCTTTTTTCGGGATTGCCCCTACGACCTCGGGAAGGGCCGATGCAACCTCGTTTGAAGTGATTGTGACATACGTGCAGGGAAGGTTGAGCATATCAGCTGCATGATGTGCCTGCCGGAGATCGTGAGACTCTGGAAAGCCCACTGCCACGCATTCGCGCCGGGCGAGATGGGCAACAAGGGTTGAATCCACACCCCCTGAGAGTGCAGTTACTCCCTCATCGCTGCGCAATCTCACGGAGGTGATGATTGCCTCTTCAAGTGGCATATCAGGAACCATGGGAATGATCGCGCCTTTGATCTCGTCATTGCATATGAGGGTGCCTTTCGGGCAGTTGCCCGGCATGATCCCAAAATGATCCCGAGCGCGGCATCCTGCCCCGGCAAGGAAAAATTCCCCTCCGAACCTGAGGATCTCTTCCGGGTGATGATTGAGGATATCTCCGATCTCGATGGCAGTAAGTCTTTGTCCATCGATTTCAACCCATCCGGCAATTTTTGGCGTGTTCATTGAGTAACTCATCATCTTATGAATATCCACACTCTATACCCTTTGTGTTATCATAAAACGTATCTTTTAACCAATTCTGTCTGTTGAAGGATCCTGTTATTCATTGACATACCCCGTATTCCCCCGGAAAAAGAGATACTATCTTTTTTTTAGTTGTACGGTTAATTATTCAGAGCGTTATGATAGGCTATGCCCGGTCAATTTCGCCGGACTTATTATATCTGACCGCGATTTTAGTACCATATACCAGTGCGAGGGTAGGAAAGCCCGGCCAACTCCGATGGACTTAAGATCCATTCCTGTAGAGGTTCATGCGTTCGAATCGCATCCCTCGCATTTGTTGCTGCTGGAAACTCTTTTATATAAAAATACAACCAATGCCATGCAACACCAACCAGAAGCGGGTACTGGATAGTAACTGCTGCTGAAATGCCGTTGAATGCATTATTTTCACTGGAAAATACCCTATATAAATTGGAAATACAAGACAATTTTGGTGTTTTTGTAAAAAAAACTCCTTCAATTTCTTAAAAACATAAAATCATACCAGATATCTGATTGCTTGGCATGCCTACTAATATATATATAGATTGATGAAAATATACAATTTACCAATACGTAGGGGTATCTTATGGAGACATTTGAACGTGAACTCACCAGGATAAAAACCCAACCCTACGAACGTGAACTCACCCGGATCAAAAACTTTCTTAAAGGAAATCCAAAGGGTTACACGGTTACGGCCATCTCCAAGGGAATTGAAATCAACCGCAACTCGGTTGCAAAATACCTCGACGTACTCTGTTCTTCAGGTATTGTAGAACTGAAAATAATTGGGTCAGCAAAGGTCTATTCCTTAACAAAACGCATCCCTATATCCTCGATTTTAAGTCTCTCATCTGAATATATCTTCGTGCTGGATGAGAACTCTGTCGTTATCTATGTAAATGAAAAAGTACTGAATTTTGAAAAGAAACGATCCGAAGATATTATCGGAAAACCCGTTGATGAGATAGGTTTTATCCTGCTGGATGTTCCGGATATCACTCTCATATTACAGGAATGCACGCAAGGCAGGGACGTCCATAAAGAAATCGAAGTAACTAGTGACGGAAAAACATGGTATTTCCGCGGAAAGTATGTCCCCAGTATCCTTGAGAACGGGAAACGGGGAATCCTGATTATTTTGGATGATATTACCGAGATTAAACAATACCAGCACAACCTCGAAAAGACCGTAAAAGACCGCACCAAAGAATTAACCCGCTCCAAGATATCGTTAAACAAAGAAATTATCAGTCATGAAGAAGTGAGGCTTGCATTTGAAGAAAGTGAACTGAAGTACCAGACACTGATCGAACTTGCCCAGGAAGGTATATGGACGTTTGATGATCGGGGTTACACCACTTTTGTCAACCAGAAGATGTCAGAAATTCTCCTCTGCCCAGTTGAAGAGATGCAGGAAAAATCCATCTTTTCCTGTTCGGCAGCTACCGACCTGGTGTTGCTCCGGGAGAAATTCGACCGGCTCAAGAACGGGAGCAATGAAAATTTCGAAATAGTGTTCTTAAGAAAAGATATGACACCGGCCTACACCCGGATATCAGCCTCTTCCCGAATTGATGAGTCGGGAAAATTCCTCTATGGTTTGTTTGTCGTATCAGATATTTCAGAACTGAAAAAAATTGACGATGCATTCAGGGAAAGTGAACTGCATTATAAAACGATCATCGAAACGTCTCCTAATGGTATCCTCGTTTATGATCCTGACGGCAGCATAAAAATGGGAAATTTCCAGGCTGCAGCCATGTTGGGATATCTGACGCCCTCCGATCTGATAGGAAAAAATTTCTTTGATTATGTTACCCCAAACGATCTGGAAAAGTGCAAGGTACAATTACAAAAAACCCTGGCAGAGGGATTAACAAAAAGTTTCGAATGCAAACTGATCGCAAAGAACAGCCAGGCATTCTGCGCAGAACTGAGTGTATCAATCATTCCTGATCAGCAGGGTAACCCAAATAGTTTTGTGAGTGTTCTTTCTGATGTCACCGATCGGCGCAAGGCAGAATATCTTGTAAAAAAATCAGAAGAAAAACACCGGTCTCTTGTTGAAGGGATAAGCCACATCATATTTACCACCGATACCGCAGGCAGGCTCACCTATGTGAGTCCGGTTATCCGGCAGGTTTTAGGTTATACTCCTGAAGAACTGGCTGGCAAACATTTCTACTTCCTGATCCCCTCAGAGCAGCGCCACGTCCTGGGAGAAAAATTAAAAGAAGCCCAAGCAGGAAAACTTGGGCCGAACGATTTTCAGATGCTTGACAAATCCGGAACTATACACTGGGGTCGTATCGTTGCCCAGCCCCTAGTTGTGGGAGACAAAATCCAGGGTATTACCGGTCTTATCGGGGATATCACTGATCTTAAACATATTGAGCGTGCACTGCAGGAGAGCGAGGAGAAACTCAACCTGGCGATCAGGGGCTCTGGGTTAGGCTTGTGGGACTGGAGAGTCCAGAACGGAGAAGTCGTATTCAACGAAAAGTGGGCAAATATTGAGGGATACACGCTGCAGGAACTCTCACCGCTTTCGATAGATACCTGGACAAACTTCACGCATCCCGACGACCGGCAAAGGTCAAATGAATTGCTGGAGAAGCATTTTTCAGGAGAATCTCCGGATTACGAATGCGAAGTAAGGATGCTGCATAAAGACGGACACTGGGTGTGGGTTCTTGACCGGGGTATGGTGACAGAATGGGATAAAGACAAAAAACCGCTTCGCATGACCGGAACCCACCTCGACATCTCCGAACGAAAAAAAGCAGAGGAAGCTCTCAGGCTGGCAAACAGGAAATTGAATCTCCTCTATAGCCTTGCACGGCATGATATCCTCAATAAGGTATCCATTCTTCTTGGATACATTGACCGGGCAAAAACACTACCTGATACTAAAACACTCCTTGATTATCTTGACCGCATGGAAAATTCAACAAAAGCGATCGGAAAATTAATTCAGTTTACCCGGGATTACAAGGATCTTGGGATCAACCCTCCCCAGTGGTTCATTATTGAAGATCTCATTAAAGGTGCTGTCGCAGGTCTTGATCTGAAGGGGATAACGCTGACGGCAGATGTTGGTACATGGGAGATCTACACCGATTCACAAATCATAAAAGTCTTCCAGAATATCTTTGAAAATACTATTATCCACGGAAAAAAAGCAACAGAAATCTTGGTAAAATGTACAAAAGGAGACCATGGGTTATCCCTGATTATCCAGGATAATGGTATCGGCATACCCGAAGAGTTAAAACAGGAAATTTTTCAACCGACAATGCTTCAGAACAGGGGGCTTGGTCTCTTCATTGCCAAGGAAATTCTTTCCATCACCGGTCTGACTCTCCAGGAAACCGGTGTTTCCGGCTCAGGTGCACGGTTTGAGATCGATGTACCAACGGGATGTTTCAGGGTGCATGAGAAACCAGTGAATGGAAATAAAAGAACCAACGGAGAAATGAACAAGTTACCTGTTGCAGAGGTGCACCCATGATTCCCCTTATCCTTGTTGATGATGATCCTGATATGCTAAACCTCATGCAAATCACCTTTTCTGATAGCGGTAATTATGAGGTGATCGCATGTCAGGATGCACGTGATGCACTGGAGGTTTTAAAACAGCGGACTGTTTCGGTGATAATTTCTGATTTCAAGATGCCGGTGATGACTGGTGGCCAGTTTGTCAAGATCGCCAGGGACATGGGGTATTCAGGCTTGTTTATTCTTTATTCCGGAAGAGGAAAAGATCAATTGATCAAAAAAGCATTCAATGATGGCGCGGATTTTTACATACCGAGATCCGGTGATTTCAACAAGGAATTTACCGCCCTCAAAAAGATCATCCATGAACACCAGCCGCCCTTGAAACAAGCTGATTGAAAGTCTGAATATTGTTCCACGATCCTCATCTGAAAATTCTGCTTAACCGGTATAAAACGATAAAACAATAACTGGCCATTTCTATCTTGCCTGTGTGCCAGTATCTCGAGTATCATCAATACTGATAATTTCTATTACCCTTCCTACCTCACCTCCTTTCAATCTCACTTTTATCCCGTGCGGGTGGGAAATCGAGCTGGTCAGGATCTCTTCTACGATACCCCGTGTCCTTTTGTTACTCCGCTGGTCTGCTTTCCGGATAATATCCACGCTAACTCCAATACGTATTGAGGACCTCTCCTTTCCATTCCTGTGTGGTTTCATGATCTTGAGTTATTTATTATGATATTTCTTCGAATTTAACTCTGCCAAACCTCTATTCCTGATAAGAGGAAGGTACAAAAGGAGGCAAAAATTTTCAGGTTGAGGGCAAGGGGGTATCATAGTTACCGATTCCGGTTGTCAATGTACCTGTCATGGTCTCCCAGCCATGGCGTAGTCCGGTCATCTGCAAGCTTGTTGCCGTTACGTATTCATTGGAGCCGCTTTCAAAAATTTTCCAGCTGTTTTTCCCGACTATTGTCGAAGTAACATTCACTGATGCGTCAGGTGCGGCCTGATACTCAGCATAGAGAGAGGTAATGTAATGATAACACTGCGGCGTTCCTTTACCTGCCGGAACCGCAGGTGAACAGGTAACCGGCTGGAGGTTCCTGATTGGGTAGAACATGGCACTATTGTTGATGGGCTCCCGTGTGTTGACTATCGTGCCTGATTTCATGTCAGAAGATAATGTGAGGGTAAATGGATTGGCAGCGCTTGTGCCTGCCGCCGGAGGGTTGATGGCTGGTGTAACGACTCTGATCATTGTTGCTTTACCCGTATCATAGAGTGTTACTGTCCAGTCATCAGGAATTCCGGCAATATTACGTGCGCTGTATGCCGCTACAATAGGGGAATAGCCTTTTGGATTTGCTGGTACCGGAATAAAAAACGTCACATTGGAGAGCTTTGAATCCGTCGTGATAGTAAATTTGTAAGAATACGTGCTGGATAACGAATTCAGGTAAGCAGTTTCTGTCGCTAGCCGGTAGACAATTACTGAAGTGAATGCAATGAGAATAATGATAAACAGACAAAGTGAAATTCTGATGATTTTATCCATGGGGACTCTCCTCTTCTTCTGTTGATGTCAGCCAAAAAACCTCAAATAGTTTCCTGTGGCCCTGTAGCACCTCTGCTTTGGTAGGATCTCTATTGGCCGGATGTCATTGAATACCTGTCTGGAGAAATAAACTTCATTTTGAAGATATACCTTTCATTTCCCTTGGTGAATCCGGGATTTTGCATGGCATGGATCATCATGCCTATATGGTTGTGAGAAAAAGAAGAGAACATGGATACCCTGCAGTCCCTCGTGCTTGGTAATGTGACCCTCCCGTCGGGACGCGTGGCTGATATCACCCTGGCCGGCGGCAGGGTCATTCATGTGGGCGCTGGTCAGAAAACAACAGACTATATCGATTGTTCCGGATACCTTGTAGCCCCGGCAGCAATCGATATGCATGTGCATATGCGGGGTGGTAGCCAGTCTGCAAAGGAAGACTGGAAGAGTGGCAGTATGAGTGCTCTTGCCGGAGGTGTGACTGTCGTGGTTGACCAGCCCAATACCATTCCCCCTCTAGATACACCCAACCGGTTGAGCGATCGTATCTGCGACGCACAGGTAAATTCCTTGTGCAATTTTGCCATCAATAGCAGCGTGATGGAAAGAACCCCCCTTGAGGAAATGTGGCAGGCAGGAGCAATGGCATTTGGCGAGACATTTTTTGCCCCCTCCAGTTATGGCGATGCAATCGGAGATGCTTCCTTGAGCCGGGCAATGGATCGCATTCATGCCATGGGTGGCCTTCTTACTATTCACGCAGAGGAGATTTCAGAATCACCTCCTGATACTGGACTGCAATCACACGACCATGTTCGCTCTCCCGAAGGAGAACTACGGGCCGTAAAATCTGTTCGGCGATTGAACAAGAGCGGGTGCCGTATCCATTTCTGTCACCTCAGCACAAAGAGATCCATTGATGCAGCATCGGGATCAGTAGAGGTGACACCCCATCATCTCTTTTTATCTTTTGAGGATTTCGAAAATACTGATCCCTACGGTAAAGTGAACCCCCCGCTCCGCGATGAAAAGGAGCGAAAGCATCTCTTTTCACGGTGGGACAGGATCGATGTCATTGCTTCTGACCATGCTCCTCATACCCGTACAGAAAAATCAGGGGCCTTTTCCCTCGCCCCGAGCGGTATTCCCGGTGTTGAGACCATGATGCCTCTTCTTATGGCACGGGTTCTTGATGGCAAAATCTCCCTGCAGTCAGTGATTGAAAAAACGTCGTATAAACCGGCTGAATTGCTGGGAATTCCCAGCGCCGGGTTCTGCCCAGGTAATCGTGCGGATTTTGCTATCTACCCAAAAATACCCTGCCCGATCACCACTGACATGCTGCATAGTAAATGTGACTGGACTCCATTTGAGGGTCATATGTCACTTTTTCCTGCAACGGTCATTATGGGCGGGAAAATTGTTTATCATGACGGTGAATTTTTCACTCCTGAACCTTGTTGGTTTGCCGGTAAAGGATTGGTAAAAAGATCGTGACTCCCTGGGCGAATATCTTTATTTTTTTGACAATTTCAAGATTGGATTCACCTCATCCCCAAGGTCTAAATAGCAAAAAACAAAATGGATACTGCCGATACAGCGCATCCATAGGTCCCCGGGTGATTGATTGACAAGCGTCTGTATGTGATCCACGGGACAACCCGGATGCGCGACAGGCAGCGCCCGGCAGGGTTTAAACACAGGTGAAGAACGGCAGCATGCCACTGGTGATCCAGGTGCGTTAATGCCGGGCAACATTCCTTTACGTATGGGACCCCTCATGCCAGATATTTCAGACGCTCTTTTCGAAGACCGATATGGCACGATTATTGCCCTTGAGATTACGGCCGGTGCAAAGACAGATTCCTTTCCTGCAGATTACAATGAATGGCGAAAGACCATCGGTTGTCGCGTTACTGCTCCTGCGACGGGAGGAAAGGCAAACCATGCAATCATTTTATTGTTGTCAGAAAGGCTTGACGTACCTTCCACGGTGCTGAGTATCCAGTCAGGTGCAACATCTTCAAAAAAGCGGGTGCTTGTTGCAGGGATAAGTAAACCAGATCTTCTCGATAGATTGAAGAGCATTTCAGAATGGTAGGTTTTTTCTTATTAAATCAAAATTCTAGCAAAATCATCTATTAAAAAAGTATCATTGTTTTTTTGAGAAGGTAAATGATATTGTAAGAGATTTTAAGTAATTTTACCCTATATATATAAGATATACCTATGATCAGCCATTCCAAGAGTTGTATGATCCATGGGGGTGCGTTTACGTGTATTCACCAGATACTACCAAGTACCTTATTCACATCAGCCTCATTGCAGAGGGGGTGGTCGAGAAACCTGACGTAGTCGGTGCCATTTTCGGGCAGACTGAAGGGTTACTCGGCGAAGATTTAGATCTGCGGGATCTCCAGAGGACAGGGCGAGTCGGGCGTATCGATGTCCAATTAACCAGTAAGAAAGGTGAGACAAAAGGAGAGATTTTAATCTCCACCTCGCTTGACCGTGCAGAGACTGCCATACTTGCTGCGTCCCTTGAAACGATTGACCGCGTAGGACCCTGCCAGGCACATGTTACCGTCGAATCCATTGAGGATATCCGCGTTGTTAAACGGAAAAAGATTGTCGAACGGGCAAAAGAGATTCTCCTGGACCGATTTGAAGAGGGAGTTATTGACAGCGACGAATTGTTGGACGATGTTCGTCAGGTCATCCGGATTGAAAAGATCGGGTCAATAGGAGACGAAAAGCTACCCGCGGGTCCAAATGTCCTGGAGTCAGATGCCATTATCATCGTTGAAGGCCGGGCTGATGTACTGAATCTTCTCCGTTATGGAATAAAAAATGCTGTTGCCGTGGAAGGAACACATATTCCTCGAACTGTCGAGGAGTTGTGTGAAAAAAAGACTGCCACGGCGTTTTTTGATGGCGACCGTGGGGGTGAGCTGATCCTGCGAGAGCTCCTGCAGGTAGCCGATATCGACTTTGTCGCCTTCTCCCCCAAAGGGAAAAGTGTTGAAGATATGGCCAGAAAAGAGGTCATCAAGACGTTAAGGAACAAAGTGCCGGTCGAATA
>WSSedA1B3DRAFT_1000065_pt1 | contig 27749 bp, 27 predicted proteins | sample WetSurSiteA1Bulk_FD_9468 | JGI IMG/M metagenome (IMG submission 9468)
ACTTTTAAGGTAACAAAATGGAAAATAATGAAAAAGAAAAATATTATTGTCGCAAGTGCATGAAATTCTTATCTGAGGATAATTTTTATCAAGCTATGGACGGTGGCTTAGTAGATTCTAATGGAAAGTTTTCTACCTGTAAAAATTGTGTGCAAGATATTTATGAAATTGTATATAAAGAATTAAACAGCATGGAAAAAACCGTACACCGCCTATGCCAAATATTTAACATTAGGTTTACTAATGAAGCTCTCGATGCCACAAAGTCTCATATACAAACCCTACTGGAAAATGGAAAAAATGTAAAAGCTATTTTTTCGATTTATTTGATGAAACTAACAGCGACTAAAAAGTCGATGGATAAAAGCGGAGTAAATGATTTTCAATACGAAGATGTTGGAACTATATTTACAGAGAAACAAATCGATACTTCTCAAATTCCTATTCCTGAAGATGTCCTAAAATTTTGGGGAAAAGATTTATCTAGGGGAGATATAGAATATTTAGAAAATGAATATGCAAATTTTAAGAATACCCATTCGGCTGATACTTACGCTGAAATTGTATTACTCAAGCAAGTCTGTACAACAATGTTAGATATCAAAAAAGAGAGATTGGCAGGAAATAACACCATTAAACTAGTAAAAGAACTACAGGAATTAATGACAAAACTGGCTATTTCTCCAAATGTAGCTAAAGCCAATGCTTTAAACGCGGGGGGAGATAGTTTCGGACAATGGATTGCTGATATAGAGCGTGAAGAACCGTCGGAATGGCTCAAAACAAGTCCCTTGGGAAATATGTACAGAGATGTGGGTGATACAAACTCTTATTTTGAAAAATATATTGTGCGCCCCCTTAAGAATTTTATTACAGGGAGTCGGGATTTTAATGTTGATGAAAATGAAGAAATGGAAAGAGAGTTTGATGATGCAGAAGTAGATAATTTTGTAAATCTTGACGATGAAGCAAATTAACAATTAATAATAAACTGTAGCAAATAGGGTCGCACCCAAAAAGCATATTCTGAATGCCTGTTGCTACAGTATTACAATTCAGAACTTATTACAGAGATAAGGAGAAAAAATGAATAGTGGAATTTATTGTATTGAAAATTTAATTAATGGTAAAAAAATTATAGGGAAAACAAAGAATTTTAAAAAAAGAAAAGCTAAACATTTTTCGAACTTAAATAAAAATATACATTATAATACCTATCTTCAAAATGCGTTCAATAAATATGGAAATAATAATTTTAAATTCTGGATTGTTGAAGAGTATCATCCTGATAAAAAACTATTGGACTTAATGGAAATTTATTTTATAGCTTATTATAACTCTTTTATTAAAGACGGGGGAGGATATAACCTAACACGAGGAGGAGACGGTGGATTGGGTTATATTCATACAGACGAATGGAGAGAAAAAGCCAGCAAAAGAGTTTCTGGAATTAAAAATCCTATGTATGGAAAAAATGGAATTTTGAATCCTATGTATGGAAAAAATCATACAAATAATACAAGAGATAGAATATCAAAAAACAGAAAAGGAAAAAATAAAGGAATAGATAATCCTATGTTTGGGAAACCCGGAACAAGGGGAATGCTTGGGAAAAGCCACTCTTTAGAATCTAAAATAAAAATGAGCAATACCAAAAAGGAAAAAGGAACTAGCGCAGGAATAAATAATTCTATGTATGGAACACACAGAACCGGAGAAAAAAATCCCAATGCAAAATTAAAAGAAATAGAAGTTTTAGAAATATTAGATTTCTTTTATAACAAAAATTTAAGCAGAGAAGAAATTAAAGAAAAATATAATGTTTCCTATGGATTAGTTGTTAAAATAATAAACGGAAAACTCTGGAATTCTGTGTATAATAATTTTATAAAAAATTATAAAGAAGAAAAAGGAGAAGAAGAATGAAAAAGAATAAAAAATCATTAACTCCTCCACTTAAAAACATGAAACCCTATTCTAGAAGTAACGAACCTCTAAAATTTCTTAGTGAAAAAGAAATGACCAAACAAAAGCGTGACCGTATAAAAAGTTGGGTTACATTGTATAGAAACAATCCGAGTATATTTGTAGAGCATTATTTACAAATTCCTTTATATCCGTACCAGCGATTTTGGCTTAATTTAATGGCTAGGTCCACAGAATTTGTTGGTATCGCCTCTCGTGCCAGTAGTAAATCATGGCTTATAGCGGTGTATTCTATTGCCAGATGTATTTTGTATCCGGGTACTACTATCGCTCTAGCTTCTTCTACCAAAGCCCAAGCGGGTTTGATTATTTCAGACAAATGTAGAATTTTAAGAGACCAGCACCCCAATATCGCTAGAGAATGTTCTAATCTTACCGCTAATCAAAACCAATGGCGCATGGATTTTTTTAATGGTTCCAAAATCAATGTTGTTGTTTCCGGTGAAGGAGCCAGAGGAAATCGTAGTAATATAAATGTGCTGGAAGAAAGACGTTTAATACCAAATGAAATTATAGATTCGATTATTCGCCCTTTTCTTGTGTCACGTCAAGCGCCCTTTATGAAAAACCCTAAATATTCTGAAATTGAAGAACTTAGAGAAGAGCCACAGGAAATTATTATTACTAGCGCGCATTATAAATCATATGAATGGTATCCTGAAATTAAAAAATTCTTAAAAATGATTGCAAACGGAGATGAAAATACAAAAGCAATATTTTTAGATTATCCTATCTCTATTCATCATGGAATAAAAACAAAAAATCAAATGATAAGAGAAAAAGCCAATATGGATTCAATAACCTTCATCATGGAATACGGCAACATCCCCTATGGTTCAACAAATTTATCGTTCTATAAGCTCGGGCTTTTTGAAAGAAGTATAAAAAGAAGTTGGAGACCTATTAGGGATGAAGTCTATATAACAACCCGTAAAAATAATTATGATATACCAAAATTATCAGATGAAATGCGTATTGTATCTGTCGATGTGGCTATGAGAGCGGGTTCAACAAACGACAATACAATTATAACCTGTGGAAGGTTATTGCCAAGCAAAAAAGGTTGGTTAACCGAAGTGGTTTATATGGAATCTCATAATGGTAAAAACACAAATCTACAAGCTTTAAGAATAAAACAAATATATGAAGAGTTTCAGGGAGATGTATTGGTACTCGACTTAGCAAATGCGGGTATCAGCGTCTTTGATACTCTAACTTCAGTAACAAAGGATGAAATAAGAGGGGTTGAATATAAACCCTATACTGTAATGAATACTGTAAACGTAGAAACAAAAGTATATGATGAATTAATTAGTAGGACTTTGGGGCAGGATGCTATTCCCTGCATATTTCCAATTTCCGCTACCGCACCTTTAAATTCTCTAATTGCGGTAAAATTTAGAGAGCGATTAAAGAAAAAGCTAATCGCATTTTTAATCGATGACAATAGTGAAGAAGAATTTTTAATAAAATCTGGAAATAAAGATATTTTAGACCAAGAAGATACTGGTATAAGGGCTTATCTTTTGCAAGCCCATTTACAAACAAGTTTGTTTATAAACGAAAGTATTGCTTTAGAAATGGCTCCGGCAAATGGTTTAGGTTAAATTAGTTGAACCCGCTGGTTCTCGTAAAGACCGTTATACTTCTGTAAGTTATATGAATTATTATATAAGTTTAATGGATACAGACTTGTTGAGAGATAAATATTCTTTGTGGGATGATGAAATGGAATTCTTGGGGACCACATTTGTTGTGAATGGAGGTAGGCAATGACAGATAATACAGAAATAAAGGATAATGGAGAAATCTTACTTGATGAACAAACCGTGTGGGACATCATAGAATTCGCTCGTGGCTATACAAGTTATCTAAATCCAGATTTAATATCTTCACGGATGAGAGATATAACTCTCAACCCGATGGCTGCTACCGAAGACACTCTTAATCAAGCATTAACTAATCCTAAAGATAATGAATTGCAACTTCGTGGTTTTTCACAAGATTTTGAAATGAAATCAATGGTTTATAAGCGTCTTATTACTTATATGGCAGATATGCTTGCATTTGATGTTACTTATACATCCGACGCTGAACCAAAGGACTATGATACTCCAAAGTATAAAAAAGATTTAAAAGCGGTAGAAGATGTTCTCGATAAATTTGCTTATAAGAAAGAACTAAGCGTTGCTGTTAAACAAATGGTTAGAAATGATGCTTATTTTGCTTGTATTCGAGATTTAGGAAATGCTATTATATTACAAGAACTTCCTGCTGATTATTGTAAAATAACAGGAAGGTGGGAGGGTGGTTTCTTATTCAGTTTTAATATGTATTGGTTCTTATTGTCTGGTGTTGACATTAATATGTATCCAGATTTCTTTAAGAAGAAATATAGAGAGATATGGATAAATGGAAATGCACCAAAACCATATATTCCTTCTATGTCGCCTGAATTAAGAAGTTCTACATGGATTTATTGGGTTGATGTACCCATAGATGTAGGAGTATGTTTTAAGTATTCTCCTGAACTTGCAACCAGATTGCCGTATTTTACTCCTTTATTTAGTGACTTGATTTTACAGGCTTTAATGCGTAATTTGCAAAAAAGCGCAAGCATGGCTGCGGCAAGTAAAATGATTGTTGGACAAGTACCAATGCTCAATAGGGATATAAAAGCAACAGTAAAAGATAGTATAGCTATTAGCCCTGATTTGTTAGGAAAATTCATGGCGTTGGTTAAAAGCGCCATTAGTGAAGCTATAAAAGTTGCGGCTGCGCCTTTGGAAGATTTAAAAGGTATCAGTTTCGATTCAGAAAACGAACTATATGATAGCTACTTAAAAACAACATTGGCTTCTAGCGGTGTAAATACGAATTTAATATTTACAAGCGATATTAAACCAAATGTACTTGAAACACAATTAAGTTTAAACGTTGATGAGCAAATGATGATAGCATTATATGACCAGTTTAATATCTTTTTAAATTATCTTGTAAATAAATTTACAAAATCGTTTAAATTTAAATTTACTTTTGAAGGTACACAATTCTTCTTAAATAGACAACAAAGATTAGAAGCAGTAATGCAGTTGTTTAATGTTGGAATTATTTTACCTCAAAAAATTAGTGCGGCGATTGGAATGAAACCCCATCATCTCAGAAAACAAATGGAAGAAGCAAAAGCAACTGGCTTCATGGATTTGCTTTCTCCTCCTGCTCTCGAAGGTCAAAAACAAATAGCAGAAATAACTGGTAAACAGCAAATGGATTTAGCTGAACAAACCGCTAAAAATCAAGAAAAGATTGCAGAAAAACAAGCTAAATTAAATCCAAAACCTGTGGTTCCTGCGATTAAACCTCCCCCCGAAAAAGAAGGGAAAACTACTGCTACGGGACAACCTGCACAAGCGGGTAGACCAACAAAGTCCGTATCAGAAATCAGCGAAGAGACTGAGCAGACAAGAACGGAAGGTACTAATATTTCTCGTGGAGGAAAAATTAATTAATTAAAAATGGGTAAATAGAAATTGACTTATAAACAATTTCGAAAAACGTTCCTTAGCGTCTTTTACCCATTAAAAATATAAGGAATCGTTTTTAAGGAGACGAAGATGAGCAGACATATAAAAGATTTAACTGGACAAAGATTCGGCAAGTTGATTGCAAATCATCAATCCGGAAGAACAAAAACAAAACAAATTATTTGGAATTGCGTATGTGATTGTGGAAAAGAAATAGAGGTTCGGTCCACAGATTTATCAAGCGGACATACTAAATCTTGCGGGTGTTATAATATAGAAAAAATAAGCGAAAGAAGTTTAAAAAACTTAATCGGAAAAAGATTTGGAAAATTAGTTATAAATTATCAATCCGGAAGAACGGAAAAAAAACAAGTTATTTGGAATTGTATATGTGATTGTGGTAATATGATTAATATAAAATCCACATATCTTTTGAACGGAGATACAAAATCCTGCGGATGTCTCTCAGAATCACTTATTGCCCACGAGTTAAAAAAATATTTTGTAGAAAATAATAATGCTAAAATAGAGTATAAAATTTTAAAGAATCCGGATACAGGTTGTTGGCTTCCTTATGATATTTATATTCCCAATGGAAAAAATCTATTAGTCAATGGTGTATATATTGAAATAAACGGAGAGCAACATTACACTCTAAATAAATGGCATGAACGACAAGCAATAAATAAAAAAACAAGTTCGGCAATAGAATTCGAATATCAAAAAGAAAAAGATAAACTAAAAAAGAAATTTGCCAAAAAAAACGGAATATATATAGAAATCGATTTAAGTAAAATAAAAACAATTAAAGAAGCAATAATTTTTATTGAAGAAAATCTCTGAATCTATGAAGATAGTTAGAAATAAACAGAGAGAGGAGGTAAAATATGACATTAATCAATGAAAGTTTAAGAAACGCATTATGTGAGCAAATTGGGCATGAATTTTACAACGCAAATCTTTACATATATTTTTGTGCGTTTCTTAGAAATAAAGGTTTGGACAATCTCGCAAAGCTTTTCGAAGGACAACACGAAGAAGAGACGGGTCATGGTAAAGAATTTGTAAGTTTACTCACCGATTTGAATGCAGATGTATTTATTCCTGAAATCGATGAAATAAATATTCAAATTATTTCCATTGTTAGTTTAGCGCAACTTTATTTAGATAGAGAAATACTCACAACAACAAGTCTCGGGGAAATTCTTAAACTAGCAATAGATGATAATAACTATGTGGTTGAACAAAAAATGCGTGAAATGATTGCTAAACAACAAAAAGAATACGAAGAAGCTACTACTTTTCTAGATAACGCTATTCTTTGTGGAGATGATTGGTGGAAAGTAAAAGTTTGGAGCGATTCTTTAGGATAATATTATGATAACCGGAATATATTGCATAGAAAATATTATAAATAATAAAAAATATATTGGAAGAGCAATAAATATAAATAAAAGATTCTGGAAACATAGAAGTTATTTAAGAGCCGACATACATCCAAATAGACATCTTCAAAATTCATGGAACAAATATGGAGAAAACAATTTTTCTTTTTCTATAATAGAAAAATGTGATAAAAATATATTATCAGAAAGAGAAATATTCTATATATCCTTATTTGACACTAGAAGTTTTGGTTATAATATGACAGACGGCGGAGAGGGGATTCTAGGTTATAAACCTTCCGAAGAACAATTAAAGAGGATGTCGGAACTTCAAAAAGGAAAACGACATACCGAAGAAACCAAAAAGAAAATATCAGAAGCTAATAAAGGAAGAGTTGTTTCCGATGAAACAAGAAAAAAATTAGCTGAAGCTAGTACAGGAAGAATTTTTTCGGAGGAAACAAGAGAAAAATTATCTAAAATAGGAAAAAATAAAACAATGTCTGTTGAATCTAGAGAAAAGATATCTAACGCTGGAAAAGGAAGAATTTCTTGGAATAAAGGTAAAAAAGCATCAGACAAAACAAAAAAGAAAATGTCTGATGCTCATAAAGGAAAAAATCATCATTTTTATGGAAAACATCATTCGGAAGAAAGTAAAAAGAAAATATCAGAAGGAAAAAAAGGAAAAGTTCCTTGGAATAAAGGTAAAAAATTTCCCAAGGAGGATAAACATATGTCATGATTACTAATGTTGAAATAATTCAAGATAAGTACGTTTGTAATAAAAGAATTGCGGAATATTTAATGTTTAAATGCAATCTTCCGCTCTTGGGGTTTGACAAAACCTGCTACTATTTTGCTAATACTGAAAAATTAAAAGAGGCAATAAAAAATATACCCTTGGGTTTAAAAATATTGTCTATCATAACAGAATGGATATAATAAAAATATTAATAAGATATTAGAAGAAGTTTTATTCTTCCGTATCTGAGAGGAGGTTAAATTTGATAAAAAAAATTAGTTTCGCTATTGAAAACGCCGAAATGATACAGGAAAATCCCGATTCAAAGTTTGCATTGCTCTCTCTTGATTTTTTTGCTTCAGGAGATAATCTTCATGATATGTATGTCTCTGAGGAAACATTGCTGCGTACAGCAGATACTATCAAAAACTGTCCTCTTGTTTGGAAGTATGATAAAGCTCTCAACGATGCTTGGACCCATGACGAAGAAGAAAGCCCTTGCGGTTTTGTACCAGAAAGTTCTACAATTACAAGCAAAAAACTGGATGACGGAAGAACAATGTTGTCAGCTATAGCTTATGTGTGGAAAAGATATACTGGTCCATTATTAAGTTTCTTCAAACGAGATGGCGGTAAAAAACCTGTTAGCGTAGAAATGAGCGTATATGAAACTCAACCAAAAGGGGATAAGACCGAGCTTCTTGATTTTAGATATGAAGGTATAACTGTTTTAGGAAGTTATGTTACTCCCGCTATACCTTTAGCCAATGCTACTGTTTTGTCTTTTGCGGAAGAATATGAAAAAGATTTAGAAAAAGAATTTTCTTTTACTGAAATTATAATTCCTATCAAAATAAGAGATAATGCAGAAAAAGGTCTTGAAATTCGTAAAGAGGAGGGAGGCGGTACATCTACAAGTGTCGCTTTTGCTCGTTATTTGACTAAAAATAAAATAATAACTCCCGAAAAAGTAAAAGAAATCAATAATTATTTTTCCACACACCAAAACAATGAAACCGTTGATTGGTTACTTTGGGGTGGAGATTATGGTAAGGAATGGGCAGGAAAAATGGCAGAAAAAATTAATAACAATGAAATTGTTACATTCCCTTATAAGTCAAAAACAGATATAAATCCAGCCTTAAAGGGAATAGACCCTCCAATTTCTCTTGCTCAAGCTAACGCAATTGCTAGACAAGCAGATTCAATCGGTGTAGACAAAGAGAAAAACGGTTGGGCTATTGCAATTAGTTCGTTTAGAAAAACTCATCATGTAGAAGACGGAAAATGGGTTAAGAATGTTGGCAGTACAGCTAAAGCTTCAGAAGATTCTGATAATTCCGATTTAAAAGATTGGGAATATTGGGAAGAGATTGTTGAAGAGGATTTTGCTGCCGAAGATATGGGTAAGGGTGAAGCAATACAAGTTAATAAGTCGGAAGACGCAGTTTCAAATACCGCATGGGGGAGTGTTGATAAAACCTCGCTAATGCACAAAGTTTTAAAAGCTTCTAATTATAAATCCCTTGTCCATGATGTATATTTGGTTGTTGATTCGGGTTGGGAAGAGCACCCAAGTTCGAGTTTACATTATCCCGTTATGCAAATAGTGGATGGGAAAGCGGTTTATAACAGAAGTGGATTATCTGCTGCTCTAGGTAGAGCACAAGGTCAAAATGAAACTGGTGTTGTAAGCAAATTGAATGGTCTCTATAAAAAATTGGGACTAGGAGAAAGCAATACTGTAAAAGCGTCTGCGGACGATACAGAAGATTTTGTTAAGGAGGAAACTATGACTGAAGAAGAAAGAATTGCTGCTGAAAAAGCAGAAGCAGAAGCAAAAGCTAAGGCGGAAGCAGATGCAAAATTTGCTGCTGAAGAAGCAGAAGCAAAAGCTAAAGCAGAAGCAGATGCAAAATTTGCTGCTGAAGAAGCAGAAGCAAAAGCTAAAGTAGAAGCAGATGCAAAAATGGCTGCCGATTCAAAGGTTGCTGCTGAAAAAGCAATAGCCGAGAAGATGGCTGCCGAGGAAGAAGCAAAAGCTAAAGCAGAAGCAGAAGCAAAGAAAAAGTTGGAAGAGGAAAAGAACAAGAAGAAATTCGAATTCCCACTTGAAAAAATGCAAGAAATGTTCTCCGATGATGACGACGAAGATGATGTGAAAATGGCTAAGGCAGAGATTGCTAAAGGCAAAGAAGCAGATTTCGGAATCGTTATGCAGGGCGCATATGCCAAGATGTGCAAAATGGCTAAGGTTATTGAAAAAATGACCGAGGACAAAAAGGCATATATGGCAGAAAACGAAGAACTGAAAAAGTTCAAAGTAGACTTAGAGGGTCAACAGAAAGAGTTTGCAGTTAATGAAACTTTAAGAGACCTTTCGGTGTCTGTTTATCTTCCCGACGATGTTAAAGCAGAAATGAGGGCTGATGCCGAAAATTATACTTTAGCAAATATCGAAGCGTGGAAGAATGCTTGTAAAGCAAAATCCTTCGATTTTGCAATTAGAATGCCCCAAAACAAGGGTGTTATAGAGGTTGGACTACCTTTTGGTGGTTCAACAAAGAAACCAAAAAGCCTGTGGGATTAATACCAAGGCAAATATCAATTTTATTTAAAAACAGGAGGTTTTTATTATGGCTTATCACAGTGTTTTAATTCCATCAGCAATTGCAGCAATGAATATCGATTCTTTAAACAGAAGCGTTATGAGTGCGTCCGCAGTTGATAATGGTAATGTTTTTACAATGGGTGCGGAGTACACTTCGGGTAGTTTAACAGAAGTTTTCGCAATCACCCAACCAGCCGCAGGTTCAGCCGCAGGTTTATGGATGGCATATTCTGGCGACGAAATCGTTGTTACCGCTGCAAAATATAAGGGCATTGACCCTGACCCACGTAATTTCTTCAATGCGGCAGGCACAGTATTTTCTGCCTTCAAGCCTCAAATTGGAGATATTATCGTGCTTACAGCCGATGCGTTTTCAAATTCATTCTCTAGCAGCACTTATGCTGTTAATACAGGAAGTGAATTCAGGTTGCATTGGGAAACGGCTGCAGCTTCGTCTGGTCTATGCTATAAATATATTGGTACAACATATATTTCCCTTGCAACAGGCGCTATTGACGACCAACGTGAAACAGCTTACAAGCTAGAATGCACCCAAATATAATTTTGGAAAAAAGGAGATATATATACTATGAAAATCCCAAATCAAGTACTTTCATTCGCAGGTGAACAGAACTTAACTGTTTACAAAATGTTCGTTGATTATTGGAACCATTATCGTGCTCTTAACGGTGCGAAAAATGTAGAATACCAACAGAACACAGTTACACCCGAAGGCGCTGTTGTTCCTCTTACCTTTTCAGAGAAAGAAGAAAAACTAAACGCAGCTTTAAAACGTGAAATTTTACGTGTAGCAGGGGTTCAAAATTTTGACCAGTTCTCTATCGAGACTTGGGCAAATCACCCCTCTTTAAAGTGGGCAACCTTCGCTGTTATTTCCGCCGTTATCGATATGATTCTTCCAGAAACCATCATTGACAGCATTGGAATTTATTCCGATGTTCGTACAATCGGTTGGGGAGACTCGGCATCATTTGATGTAAGTCCTCGTGACTTATTCATCGTTTCTAAAGCAGGTCGTAGCAAGAGAACAACCGAACTGCACAAGCAATTCAAAGGTCAGATTACCGTTATACCAGAGCCTCGTGAAATGACAGTATTTGTGTCATTAATGAAAGTTTTGGCAGGAAAAGAATCTTTGGCAGACTTTGTTATGAAGATGGTACGTTCATTCGAGACAGCTTTGGCTGTTGACGTGTACAATGCTTTCTATACAGCAATGGATGCTATTGATAGCACCGCTGATACTGGTTTGCTTGTAGCCGGATATACTCAATCCGAGTTTGTTCGTCTTTCACAGACCGTTGCTGCATGGAACGGTGGTTCAAAAGCTGTTGCTATCGGTACTCAACGTGCTTTGGCAAGCATTTTACCATCGAACGCCAACTATCGCTATGATTTCCAGAGCGAGTACGTAAAGGTTGGTTATCTACGTGACTTCCAAGGAACCGATATTATGGTACTCCCTCAGGTAGCTGATTGGCAGACCCCATTCGGTTTGAAACTCTCAGATTCTCGTATCTGGCTTGTTTCACCTTCGTCACAGAAAATCATCAAGGTTGTTTTGGAAGGTAATGTACTTTCATACACCAGCGATGTATATGCAAACGCTAACTTAGTTCAAACTTCAACTTTAATCAAGAGTTGGGGTACAGCCGTTGCTACAAATGCAGTTGCTGCAACTATTCAATTAGCATAATAATAATCTATTATAGAAGGGGCAAGGAGACTTGCCCCTTTCCTAAAAAATATTAAGGAGAAAAATGAACACAAAAACAACTAAAGCGCTTTCAGCCGACGAAAAAAAAGAAGTCGAAGAATTGAAAGCCAGATTAGCAGAACTAGAATCCTCCGATTCCGAAAAACCGGGAAAGGAACAGCGTATACAAGCTGAGAGAAGTAGAGTTTTGCTAGATGATTATGTCCCTGTTATGAGCCTTTTGCCTTACAAATTAAATTTGTCAACCAAGGAAGGTGGACAGGGAGATGTCAAGAAATTTACTAAATTTGGAGAAGTGAAAAACATTCTTTATAAAGATTTAGTAGATATCATAGAAGTTGACCGTAGTTTCATGGAGGCTGGATATTTTTATATCCTTGACCCCCTAGTTATACGCCAGCATGGACTGGATGAAACTTACTCCAAAATATTAACAAAGGAAAAAATAGACGAAATACTAAATAATGTAAACACAGAATACTGTATCGACCTTTATAATTCAGCCAACCCGGAACAACAGAGAGTAATTGTACAATTGCTCATTGAGAAGATAAAGACTGACCCCTCTTCTGTAAACTTGTACACGGTAGATAGAATCTCTAGATTATCGAAAATCGATATTACAAATAGAGCGGAAGACGAAAAGCTTTTGACAAAGGAATTGGCTGAACAAAATCAATAATAACAACAATAAAAAGGAGGTCAAATGGGTACTTCTTTAAGTGAGGTGTACGACTTTTTTATGATGACCGTCACAGATTATCGTTTAATAGACCTCTTTAACACATCGGTTCCAGATTTTGAAAATTATCTACAAGCGTGGTTAGATTATGCGATTGTAGATTTTTATGTGTGTGACCAAGATTTAAATTATGATGATACAACAAAAGAATTCCCCGCTGTTTTAAGCAGGGATAACAAAGTTATATTAGCCACTTTAATGATGAAATATTGGTTACAAAAAGCTGTAAATGATGTTACGCAATTTAATCTGCATATTACTGATAGAGACTTTAAAGTTGCTTCTGAAGCACAAAATCTAAGAGAAAAAACGAACCACTTGAATATGGTAAAAGAGCAATGCTCTCAACTATTACAAGATTATGCTTACAAGAAAAACGATTGGACCGACTGGTATAATCAAGAGTTTAGGGGAATGGTATAATGGATGCGCTGATTTCTCTAAACAAACCCGGAATTTATGCTATCGAGAATATTCTAAATCACAATATTTATATAGGACAAGCGTCCAATATAAGAAAAAGAAAAAATTTACATTTTCACAAACTAGCGAAAAATAAACATGAAAATTCTCATTTACAAAATTCCTTCAAAAAATATGGTGAAAAAAATTTTATATTCAAAATTCTACTTTATTGTGAAATTCCTGAATTAACTTATTATGAACAATCAATAGTAAACACTTTTAATCCTAATTCTTTATATAATATTAGATTAGAATGTGTTAATAGTCCCGTTGGAACTAAATTTTCCGAAGAGCGTCGAAATAAAGCAAGAGAATCTAGTAAAGGAAATAAAAATATGCTAGGTAAACATCATTCCGAAGAAAGTAAAAGGAAAATGAGTGAAAGCAGAAAAGGAAAAGTTTTTTCTAAAGAGCATAGGGAAAATATGGGAAAAGCCAAAAAAGGAATTCATTCTGGCAAAAACAACCCTATGTACGGGAAAACAGGAAAAGAAAATCCTTTCTATGGAAAAAATCATTCACAAGAAACCATAAAGATGATATCACAAGCTAAAAAAGAGTATTGGAAAAAAAGAAAAGAGGGGGTGTAAAATGGCTTATGAATATAAACACATTCCCGCCTCCATATATGCTGGAGCAAAAAAAGGAACTACTCCGAAAGACCAATATATCGAATTATTCCAAGAAACTCTTAATGAGCAATTCTATAATTCATCAGATTGGTGGACTATCGAAGAGGAAACTAGCATAGGTTCTGCAACATACCAAAACATAGATGTACGTGTAAACCATGTCATTAATGCCGAAACAGGTCTTAAGCTCGGGGATGATTGGAAAACAGTACTATTTCCTGATTTAAATCATCAACTTGATTTAGGAAGACGTTATAAGTTTAACGATAGTACATGGTTAATAATAAACATTGAAGTAATTAAGAATATTGCTGCAACATGTACCATTCGAAGATGCAATAACACTCTTAGATGGATTGATGAATCAACAGGAATTTATTATGAAGAACCCTGTGCTATTGAATATGAAGTAAAAGAACCTAGAGATTATATCACACAGGGTTCTCCTTTCCCGACTCCGGGTGGATTTTTAAAAATCTATACTCAATTAAATGATAACACTGGAAAAGTAAATGAAAACCAGAGATTTTTATTCGGAAATCCGGGGCACTGGACTTGTTATAAAGTAACAGGAACTGGTATAAACGATTTCACAAATGTAATAACATATGATAACAATAGTGCCCATATACTAACATTAGATATGAGTGCTAATTTTGTTAACGACGAACTAGATGATACCATTAATGGTATATGTGATGTTCATACAAATGTTTATAGAGTTACTTTGAGTAGCGGAAGTATATCAGGTTCTCCAACAGGAACCATGCAATTAAATGCAAGCATTATCTATAACGGGAATAGTGTTACAAGGGCAATGCAATGGGTAAGCTCTAACCCAACAATAGCTTCTGTTAGTGGAAGCAGCGGAAGTGCTCTTATTACTTTTAATACAAACGGAAATTGTACAATAACAGCATCCGTTTATGGTAATCCAGCAAGTGATACTTGTTGGATAACTGTCAGTGCTAGCCCAACAGTAAACAGGGAAATATTAATTAGCCCAAGCACAAATTATATCTTGGAAGGAAGCAATAGAACATATTCCGTTTATTTATATGAAGACGGTGCTAAATCATCTGGTTCATTTGTTATTACATGTAGTGGTAGCAATGTTCCTTCTAGCAGTTATACTTTTGTTCAAACTGATGGGAATCACTTTAAAGTTACAAATATACTAAAAGACTTAACATCTCACCTGACGGTACAATGCACAACTGGTTCTGTTGTAGCTCCAAAAGCGTTTGATATCTATCTGCGTGGGGCATGGCAGTTTGATACCGCATAAAGGAGAAACATATGACCGAAGTATTAACACAAGAGATTGGTACGATAGCCTACAATAATTTTCAGCATTTTAGTTTATTATCATACAATTGTATAAAATACATGATGGATAATAACGAACTTGTTTGGAAATTACTAAAATATACTAGCCCGGACGCTTGGAGTAAACCAGATTTAACCCAAGAAGAAAAAGGGGCTTTGATATATGCTGGACAACAGGATAGTTCAAAATATAATGTATTCATGGATGGAAAACAACCGGACGTTTTAGTAAATGAAATAACTATGGTTAGAATAATGCCACAGTATGCAGTAGGTCAAAATCGCACAATTGGTGTTATAGAGATAAGCATGGAAGTGTTTTCTCATTATAAAATAAATCATATGTCTAATTATACAACTAGAATTGATACAATTGCAGGAGAACTTCTTGCATTATTTAATGGTGTAAACGTAGGTACATTAGGTTTGATGGCTATCGATAGAATGATTGACCAGAGTTCTAGGCTGTTTCAGGCGGGTCAAATACCGTTCGGCGGTAAACAAATAATATTCGCAACTTACTCGGCATAAAAAAATGGACATTTTATATTATACTGTTTATGATTTACCTGTACCATATAGAAACATAAAAATATATCCGGTAACAGTAAAAGATTATTTGCTTTTTAATATTTATTCACAATGTTTGACTATAGATAAAAATAGTATTCCAGACCCTAAAATAATATCAATGACTTATCTGGAATATATCTTTCGTACTACCGAGGAAAATCCTATAGATTATCCTTATTTAATATGGTTCGATAGATTACTTCAAATGTGCCTTAAGGATGATAAAACATTTGAAAAAATAGAAGAAAGCATAAAAAGATATAAATATGATAAAAAGGGAAAACCCTATTTTACCATAGGTGATGAAACATATACCCCGGATGATTTTGATAAAATTAAAGAAATAATAGCAGAACAGAATCTAGTAGAGTTGATAGATGAAAATATATCAAAAGAAGTTAGAGATTCTTTAGAGGAAGCCAGAGCATTTAAAAGAAAATTATCTGGCGAGAAGACCGCATCCGTAGAGGATTATATAATCGCTCTTTCAATTACGACAGGGTTTGCTCTAGATTATATATACTCTTTAACAATAAGAAAATTCATAAAAAGCATAAGAAGAATGGATAATCTTATACACTATAAAATCTATTTGGCTTCATCAATGTCGGGGATGGTTGAGTTTAAAGATAAATCGTTTATTAAACATTGGTTAACAAGTTTAGACGATGAAAATAAGTACGAAGATGTTACTGTGGACTTGCAGGAAATGCAAGATAAAGTATCATTTGAAAGTGCTAAAAAATAGCATTTATTAAAAAATCAGGAGGTTTAAATTATGGCAATTAAAAAGTTTTTGACAAGTGTCGCTGACGTTTACGGTTATGACAATGACGACAATCTGCTTTTCGTAGCAAAGACACTGTTAGACAGTTCTATTGAAGTTTCTCTAGGTTCAGCGCCTGTACGTGGCGGACGTGGTAACCAGTTACTTTATACTTACTATCACACTGCGGAAATGAAGTTTAACTTAACAGAAGCACAATGGAACTTAGAGTTATTGGGAGCAACGGTTGGTACTGATTATCAACTTGGTAATTATTATGTACAAGAAACAGTACCAGTTACAACTAGTTCTGGTTCTGTTAGCGGAACACCGTTAGCTTTCACAGGTACTACCCTCTATGGTTGGGCAACTTCTCCTTTGGGTGTTACTCAACGAATTACGTTTTCGAGTGGTTCAGTACCAAGCTTTACTGTTACCGGGGCTGAAACAAGCGGAAACTGGTGTGTACGTTACTATACCGCAAATCTTAGCGCAGGTAAGAGTATTACTATCAAAGCAAGTATGATTCCTCAAGTACTAAAATTGGTTATGGAAACTCAGTTGAATTCTGCTGATGTTACCACAAACAAAATTGGTATGGTACAAATTATTGTACCAAGAGCACAGTTATCGGGTGCTTTCACGATTTCAATGAAAGCGGATGGTGTATCTAATACTCCTTTAACTGGTACGGCTCTTTCCTATACTCCTGTAGCTACTGGTGCAGATGCGTGTATGGTTGATTCGTACTATGCTACAATCACTGAAATTATCGATGCTTCGAACTGGTATGATAATCTTTTAGAACTATCTATTTCAGGTGGAGATTTCTCATTGGGTGTTGGAGAAAGTAAAACCCTAGTGGTTTATGCTATCCCTTATAGTGGTGCATCCTTTAAAGTACCTAATTCATATCTTGATTTCAGTTCTGGTAGTTGTGCAACTGCTGGAAGCCATACTGGTGTTGTCACGGGAGCATCGGCTGGAATAGCCATTGTCTCAGCATCGGCTACATCGGCTTCTTTAGTAAATGGTTCTGTTACTGTCACTGTTACCGCATAAAAAGCAGAATAAAATTTGCTTTTCTATATTAAGGAAAACAAAATGCCTAAAAAGAGTATTGAAGAAAACACAAACAATGAATACGAAGAAAATATGGATAACAAGATAGAAGAACCTGTTTTTGAAAACAAAGTAGAAGAACCTGTTTTTGAAAACAAAGTAGAAGAACCTATCAAAGAACCAACAAAAAATAAACTCGCTTTGGATAGTGTACAATTCACAATTCGTAGAGTCGATTGGGCAGGATTGTATGTGGTCGATAGCAAAGGAAACGGAAGTGACATTCCTATTCCTAGAGAATATAAAAATAAAGTTTTAAAAGCTGGCGATATTATTTTAGTATCAAAAAGCGAATTATAAAGGAGGATTAGAATATGGCTTTAACTACAAAAGAAATTTATGACCTTAATAACTCAATGGTCGCAGCACAAAATGTAGAACTAGGAACCGTGTTAGATGCTTTAATCACAAGTTCTGGAAGTAGCGGAGCAAAGGTCGTTAGCGGCTCTTTTGTTCCAGCAACCGCCACTACACCAGTGGTTACAGGATTAACCAGTATGACAGGATTCGTGGTCTCTATGGCAGGTACACCTACAACAAGACACGTATGGACTACTGGCGCTAGTGGAAGTGTTGCCGGAGTTATTTGGGTTAGCTGTTGGGAAGGTGGTGCTAGTGCAAGCGTTGTAACTGTAATTGCTTCTACAGGAAGCGCAACGGCTCATTTCGCCCAAGTTAATTGGATGGCTCAAGGAGCATAACAACATATAATACACCGTCATTGAAAAATGGCGGTGTATTTTTTAACTAAAACTAAATGGAGAAATAATGGATAACAAAGTAAAAGTGGAGATAAAAACTCCGGGGAATAAAACGTTTGAATATAATGGGGTAACTATAGAAATAAGCCCATTTATTGATTTTTCAGAGCAAGTGCTTTTAATAAACGAATATGCTAAAGATTTTTTCGGTGATATTACTGAAATTGTAATTCCTGAAACTAAATATCATGTTTTTGAAGCAGAATGTAGATTAATGAACTATATCATCCAACTCAAAACCAATATTGATATGAGTGAAATAGATAATAATATATATGTTACCGATAAGCTTTGGGATGTTATAACTGGAACAATAAGTAATTATCATGAGTTCAGGAAAAGATTAGATAATGTTGTTTATGAAATTAAAGAACAAGAAAAATTAGATAATTCTCTCGGAAAAGTTTTAAATGATTTGAAAGAAAAAGCAGAAGGATTCTTAGACCAAATGAATAAAATTTCTCCGGATGATTTAAAAGATATACAGGAAAAAGGATTTGAACTTATCGATGAATTAGAAAAATCTAATGTCATGAGAAATCCCGCTGATTTAGCTACAATAGAAGCTCCTTTAATCGAGGAATTGAAAAAGGAGTAAAATGATAGGTAGATTAAAACGTTCCCTCAACAAGCGTTGTCCGGAATGTAAAAGTATACTTCAAATCAGAGTAAGAGATATAAGTGAAATAAGAAATGGTGTCCCCGTTATTGTTTCAGAAGAATATATTGCTTGTTCTAATAAAAATTGTGACTATGAAAGAGAAATAGAACAGAAAAGGATACGCAGACAAGAAGATGATTTAGCCTTTTAAAAGGATAATTTTAAGACCTTCTTGTAAAATATAGTTATAGGGAGATTATAATATGCAAATAGGATTTGGAAAACCATTTATAACTACAGAAGAGTTTGGAAGTTACTCATCAGGAAAAGATTTACAATATCTTATAGAAAATATAGTAGAAAGACAAGAAAAATACATTGAAAATATAATGAATACAGAAGGAATAAAAGCTTTACCTACAACAAATAGAGATTTTCCTAAAACTATAAATAAAATAGTAGATAACAAAATTGCTTACATAGAAGGTCTCATGGGTGCTTCTGCTAGAGCTATTCAACAAACAAATATTTATAAGGATATTGCTTATCAAGTCAGTGCAAGAGGAACAATTACTTTTGGAGAAGCATGGATGAATGCTGGTACAATTGGTGATTTTGTACAAGACATATCCGTATTTGGAGGTATTACAGGAATGGTCCCCGTTGGAAATCTTCCTTTACCAGATATACTAGGTATAGAAACAGAATTAAAAGAAAGTTTTGCTCCTAAAACAATTCACACCGGACAGGTAACACTAGGAATAGAATTTCAAGGAGCGGGAACTACAGAACAAGAAAAATATGCAGAAGGCATATTAAGAAATGTTTCTGTCAAAAAATATACAGCCATGTTAGAATTATACATGAAAATGAAAAATCTTCTACTTGTCATAAGCGATATTCCAGCCCATCCGACTCTTGGGGGCGCTCAAAGAACCAGAGTCCACTTTTTAGCAATTACTTTATTTGTAGAATTAATCCTAAAAGAAGTAGAAAAATGGGTTGATGAGGGATTAAAAAAATATTTAACAAGCACGGGATATAGGGGGTCTTTATCAGGGCAAAGGGGAATAACATATACTGGTCCTTATGTTAAAATTTCACAGTCTGCCTTAAAAAAGAATAAGACAAAAACATCAATAAACTATACTCAAACTTATGAAATGAGTTTCGAAAGTCTGTTTTCTGGAGAAAATACAAAAAAGGGTATAAATGATTTACTAAAAAATTTAGAAAGAATATATTTGATGAGAAGAGACTTGTTAAAATTTATGAGCGGGATTGGACAAGGAAAAGAGGCTAGAAATTTTTTTGGAAGAATTAAAAATTTGGAAATGCCAGCATTTAACTTTTCAAATATAAATATTAGTTATTAAAATACTTATTTTAAGAAAGGGGTATAATTGATTTATTATACCCCTTTCTTTTTTGGGAGGTATAATGGAAAAAACATGTATAAAATGTAATTTTAAAGGAAACAAAAATTTATTTAAAGGGAATATATGCAAAGAATGCCTAAAAAAATATAGAAAAAAATGGAACGAATTGAATAGAGATAAAAGAAGAATCTATCGAGAACAAAATAGAGAAAAAGCAAAAAAATATGCCAAAGACTACAGAGAGAAAAACAAAGAAATTATTCGTATAGATAAAAAGAAATATAGAGAAAAAAACAAAGAAAAAATAACAAAACACAAAAAAGAATATTGGGAAAATAATAAAAACAGATTTCAAGAAAAAAGAAAAAAATATTATCAAAATAATAAAGAAATTATTAATAAATCAAAATTGATAAAACTTTTCGGAATAACAATAGACGAATATTATCATATGTTTGATTCCCAAAACGGAAGATGCGCTGTTTGTGGAAGACCACAAAGCGAATGTTCTAGAGCTTTTGCTGTAGACCATATTCATATAGACGGATACGAAAAATTTTCGATACAGGAAAAAAGAAAATATGTAAGAGGATTGCTTTGCGTCTCTTGTAATACCGCACTAGGAAAGTTGCAAGACGACCCGGAGATATTACAAAACGCAATAGATTATTTGTTATCTTATCAATGAGGAGATGATACATGAAAGATAAATATTTTTTTGGATTGGACCTTAGTCTTAACTCAACTGGTATTGCTGTATTTACAACCGATGATATGCAATTTGTAGAAACGTCTACAATAGCTATTGATAAGTCTTCTCAGAATATGAAGGAGACTAAAAACAAACTGAAATATATCGGAGAAGAATTATTAAAATATAAAAAAGAATACAAACCGGAATTTATAATAATGGAGCAGGGATTTATGCGTTATGTTAATTCAACAGCGCAACTTATGAGGGTTGCGGGAGTTACAGAATATATATTTGCTGATATTCCTCAATATTCTATTCCTTCTTCTACAATTAAGAAAAAACTAACTGGTTTTGGAAATTCGGAAAAAGAAAAAGTAGCAGATGCAATATTAAAAATTTATCCAAAAATAAGATTTACTACAACAGATGAAAGTGACGCTTGTGGTCTTTGTATTTATTGGGGTATTCAAGAAGGATGGATGAAAAACAATGCCACGCTCAACATTTCGTGATAAAATAACAAGTCCCGAACTTACTAAACAAATAAATCCAGAAAATATCAAATTGATGGAAAAATTTCTGAAAGATAAATCAATAAGGACAAGTCAAAAAACAATTATTGTATACGAGTCAAATCTTACTATGTTTTTCACTTGGAATTTATTATATAATGATAATAAGTTTTTTGTAGATATAAAAAAATTAGAATTTTCTGATTTCTTTTCATTTGCATCAACTGAACTCAAATTAGGGTCAGCCAGATTGAATAATCTTAGGAGTACATTATCTTCTCTATCTAATTTTATTGAACGATTTTTTGATGAAGATTATCCTAATTTTAGAAATGTAATTTTAAAAGTTATCGACTCTTCTCCTAAAGAAATACGTAGAGAAAAAACAATTCTTACAGATGAACAAGTAGAGAGTCTATTAGAATATTTAAAAAAGAGTGATAAGCAGCAAGCATGTTGGCTTGCCCTTGCGGTAACAAGCGGAGCTAGATTTTCCGAACTCTTGTGTTTTGAAACCGATTTGATTGATGAAAATAGAACCGCCTTTGGTGATTTATTTCTGGAAACAACAAAACAAATTAAGACTAAAGGCAGAGGGAAATCTGGAAAATTGCTTTATAAATATATTCTAAAAGAAAAGTTTTTACTCTATTATAAAGAGTGGCTTAAAGAAAGAGACGAGATTTTAAAAGAAAAGAAATTAAATCATAATTTCTTATTTGTTAAACAAGATGGAACTCCCGCTACAGGTGCTACTGTGCGAGGTTGGATTGAGGGATTCGAAAAGTATTTAGGTGTACCCTTTTATGCTCATGCACTAAGGCACTTTTTAGTAACCTTATTGAGTAAGAAAAACATACCCCAACCATTAATTCAAGAATTAATGGGGTGGTCATCGAGCGAAATGGTCCAAATTTATGACGATACATCTGCCCGCGATAGGATATATGAGGGTTTAGAGAACTTAAAATTATAGTTTTATTTACAAAGCGGTTTTAGCATTATTGAGGAGGCTTATATGGCAATAACTTCTGGAAGCGGAATAAAAATAGTCTTTCCCATCATCACTGTTTTTGATATAAAAAGTATTAAAAAAGTGTTAATGGAGATGGCGAAGGAGGTTTATTATGGCAACAGGTAATAGCGGAATGGAAATTGTTTTTCCTGTCACCACCATTTTTGATGTTGAACGAAATAATCAAACAATGAAACAAATGCAGGATGCTTTTTCAAAAAATGCAGTTAGTATAAAATTAGATTTAAAAGCACAAACAGGAAAAAGTCTTACCGAACAATTGGGCGGGGCTGAATCGTTTTTCAACGTTGTCCAACAAGCAGCTACTCAAGCTGGTAAATTAAGTACCGCATATACATTATTTGCAGATTCTGCGGGAAATGCAATAAAAATAGCAACCCAAGAAACACAGACGTTTTTGGGTCCCACAGGGGAAGCAATAACTCAAGTAATACAACTTAAAACCCAAGAACAAGCGCTAGCGGAAGCAATGAAACAAGCATCAACTGCAACCGGGGAAAACACTGTCACAATGACAGGCAATGCCACTGCTACCGTTAATTTTAGAACTGCTGAAAAATTAGCCGAACAAGCCATCAAAGAATCTGTAACTGCGATGAACAGTGGTACAAATGCCGCCGATAAATTCTTAGCAAAATCCAAGAATATGAGTGGGCAACAAGTAAAAGGCGCTCAAGAAGCAGCAAGAGCCGTATTAAAACACGCAGAAGTATTAAAAGGCTTAGATAAAACAACTAAGGAATATGCGGGCGAATATGAACACTATACCCAACTTGTAAAAAATATGAATACCGCTATTGAGCAAACAAAAGCCGGAGCTAATGTATTCCAGAGTTTCACTACAAGAATCGCCAATGCTGTTCAACAAACCATTGCATATTCCCTCTCAATCGGTTTGGTATACAAAGCACAACAACTCCTCAACGATGCTGTAAAATATGCAATTGATTTGAATACCGAAATGGTAAAGATTCAGGTGCTTCAAGCGGAAGGTGCAAGAACACCCGAAGAAATAAATGCCTTGGCTGTATCTTTTAACAAGTTAGGTCAGGAAATGGGTGCTTCAACCCTAGAAATCGCTAAAGGTAGTGTTGAATGGTTCAGACAGGGTAGAACAGTTGAAGAAACCCAAAAGTTAATGAGGGCATCCTTGATGCTTTCTAAATTAGGTGCAATGGAATCCGCCGATGCTACCAACTATTTGACTTCTATTACTAATGCTTTCAAAATAAGTGTAGATGATACCACCAATGTTGTTGATAAATTGATTGCGGTAGATAATATTGCAGCAACCAGCGCGGGTGAACTTGCAACTGCTTTAAGATATACTTCTGAATCAGCGGCTTTAGCTGGTGTTTCTCTAGAGCAATTGATTTCATATATTGGTACTGTTTCTACTGTTACCAGACAGAACGCAGAAATGATTGGTCAAGCATTCAAGACCATGTTTGCCAGAATGACCCTTATTCAAGGCGGGGGCACTGATGAAGAAGGTTGGACAATCAGTAAAGTACAAAAGGCTTTAAAAGCAATAAATATAGAAATGGTAAATGCCGATGATACTTGGAGAAACATGGGCGATGTTCTAGAAGAGATTTCTGGAAAATGGGATACTCTTACTAGAAGAGAACAAACCGAAATCGCCGTTGCTATCGGTGGTGTACGTCAAAAAGAACCCTTCCTTGTTTTAATGAATAATATGAATAAGGCACTAACTTATCAAGCGGCACAAACTGATGCTACTGGTTTGGCAATGGACAGATATGGTATTTATTTAGAAAGTGTTGAGGCTAAACAGGGTAAGCTTACGGCTGCAATGCAAGCTCTTATGGCTCAAACAATTAATTCCAATATGGTAAAGTGGTTCTTAGATGCAGGTATTGCCGTAGTACAATTTGTAAGTGATGCAGGAGGAATACCTCCTATCCTTATAGAAATAATTGCTTTAATGGCAATTTTTAATAGACAATCAATTTATACAGCTATAATAAAGATAATAGATGGTATACAAGGCTTTATTCTATCTTTAAGAACTCTAACTACAAGTGTTAAAGTATTATCAGAAGCAGAACAAATTCAAATAATATTAAATCAACAGGGTGCTGTTGTTATGGGAGAAGAAAAATTTGCGGCATTAGCTCTTTCGGATGCCGAAAAAGAACTTGCAATATCAACAGCAGCAGCTAATGCGGCGCTTTTGCTAATAGCCGCAGGAATAACGTTGGTTGTTGCTGCTGTAATGCTCTATAAAAAACAGCAAGCAGATGCAAAGAAAGCCACCGAAGATGCAACTAAAGCAGTAGATGATTATTTGAAAAAAATACAAGAGATGCCGAGACAAATACAAAGGGCAAAAGATGTACAGCATGAACTATTAGATATATTTGATAAAATACCAAAAGGTCAAAAGGCAACAGAAGATGAACAAATAAAAATAAATGATTTATTCAGAGAATTATATACATTATTGCCCAATCTTCCTTGGAAATTTGCCGATGGTTCTCCTTTTTTGGATAAAAGTACTTTAGCAGCAACTAATCTAAAAGATGCTATTATACAATTATATAAAATACAGGCTCCCGGAATACAAGCATTTATAACAGATATGAATGGACAAATATATGCATATGACCAAGCTGCTGCTGCTATAGATAGAAATACAAAAAAAGAAGAACTCTTACAACTTCTTCAAACTAAAGGAATAAAAACACGTACTGAGGGACTGGAATATCTGGATAAATTAGAGTCTAGTGGTCATTATACTGCTGCACAAAAACAGGCTTTTGAAGAAGTAGAAGATTTTATAACAAGTAATACTGATTCTCTAACATATAAAATAAAAGACAGCTTTTCAAATAGTTTATCTACTGCTATAATTCAAGCGGGTAATGATTTAATGAGTAATCAGGCAGCAAAAAAAGGCATACAAGATAGTCTTACAGAACTAATAAGTATGTCTATAGGCAAACAAGATGAAGCATCTATAGGATTCATGAAACAAATAGAGAGCATGGCTGCTGGAGGTGTTAAGGTTGTATCAGATGCATTAGCCGAAGCAAAAAGTGTTTATGATAGTGCCCAAAGAACAATAGCTCAACATGAAAAAGCTTTATTAGAAGCCCGTAAAGCGGTAAATCATATTACCGAAGACAACGAAGAATTAAAACAAAGTTATTTAGACCAAATCGACGCATTATCTCAAGTTACTACCGCAGAAGATACATATGCTACAACAATGGCAGATAAAAATGCGACATTTGAAGATAAGAAAAAAGCAATGGAAGGTGTCCTTGTAGTAGTCAATAAATTAGCCGAGACCATACCAAATTTACCCAATAAATCTATAACAGATTTTATAAATATTAAAACTGGAGAATTAGATACAGATGCATGGGATAAATATACAGCTTCTGTATATGAATCATTTTTAAAGAGTAAAGCATTTGCAGAATTAACTCCTGTGTTAAAAGCTGCATTTATTACTCTTCTTAATGATTTAACAACTAAATCACAAGAAACAACAGACCGTATGATAAACATTAACGGTAATATGGTTAGTGTAACCGAAGAACAATATGCTCAAATGACACAATCGTTAGCAAGTTATCTATGGGCAATGGCACAAGACCAGAAATTTACTTTCTATGATATTAATGGTACTGCTTTACAGTCCGAGCAAATGATATATGCAGCTTTATATAACAGTTTATTGGCTTATGGAGATGCAGCCGTACAAGCTGGTAATAAAACTCTAGAAAATATGGCAAAAATCCAACAACAGGTGGCGGCTCTTTTCAATTTTGTTACAAAAGCAACCCCCTATGAACCTTTACCTTATAAACCTGTTGGTGGCGGTGGTGGTGGTGGTGGCGGTGGTGGTAAACAAGAAGACCCTCGCATAAAGGAACTTGACAGATTAATAGAACTTGAAGAAGATAAAATAGAAAAATTAGAAGACCAAATAGAACTATATAATCGTCAAAAAGAAGCCATCGACAGACTGATAGCCAAAGAAGAATGGAAAAAAGAATTAATCGATAGGCAAATTGCCATTTATCAAGAGCAAATAGATGACCTTGACCGTCAAGTAGAATTATATGAAAGACAAAAAGACGCTATTGACGAACTAATAGATGCACAAGAAAAATTAAAAGAACCTCTCGAAGAACAAAAAGACTTATTGGACGAACGTCTTGACAAATTTAGCGAATATATTGATTTGCAAAAAGAGTCTTTAGAAAGAATGAAAGACGAGGCAGACTATGTAGAGGAACTTGAAAAGAAACATAAAAAATTAGCAGCCACTAAAGCAGAACTTGCTCTAGCAATGTTGGATGACAGCGAAGAAGGTCAAAAGAGGCAACTCGAACTACAAGAACAACTTGGAGAAGATGAGGAAGACTTAACAAAGTTCACCGAAGATAGAAAATATGACCTTCAAATACGTGCGTTAGAGGATGCACAAAAAGCATTTGAAGATTTTATTAACACCCAAAAAGCACTCATCGATGACCAAATAAAACTTATTAATGACCAGATAAAACAATATGAAGACGAAAAAGAAGCAATTGATGCGTTAATAAAACCCCTTGAAGCACAGAAACTAGCACTCGAAGACCTCATATACCCACTTGAAGAACAAAAAGAAGCTATTGATTTAATAATACAGGGTTATAACGACGAGAAAATGGCAATCGACGCATTAATCCAACCAATTCAAGATACAATACAGGCAATGCGAGATAGAATAGAAGTATGGCAAGAAGAAAAAGAAGCCATACAAGAAGTTATTGACAAACTTGATGGAGGTGGTGGTGGCGGTGGACTTGGAAGTGGATATGATGATTTTCAGACAAAAGTCGATACTGTAACAGCTTTTATATTAGAACGATATGGTAAAATGCTGGAAAAAATAGGTCTCACTAAAGAAGAAATTGCTAAAATGGCTGCGGATGCGGTAACAAAATATGGAACTATAGAGGCAGCAATTAAAGCCGTAATAAGACAAATCTCAATAATGCGCAGCATGGAATCACGCACCAACGAACGTATAAATAGAGCACAACAGCGTGGTGGCGGTGGCGGCGGCGAAGAAGGCGGCGAAGAAGGCGGCGAAGAAGGCGGAGGCGGCGGAGGTGGCGGCGGAGG